>CERM01004865.1_pt1 | contig 18339 bp, 16 predicted proteins | sample 530791 | NCBI WGS metagenome assembly CERM01 (sample SAMEA2620970, study PRJEB7988) | marine metagenome | biome: marine biome (ENVO:00000447); feature: surface water layer (ENVO:00002042); material: "saline water (ENVO:00002010), including plankton (ENVO:xxxxxxxx)" | depth 5 m | reverse complement strand
CCAACGAAAGTTTTGTTACAATTGTAGATGTAACTGATAAGTCGAATCCTGTATTAATTGCCAATGCAACTTACAGTAATGACGCCTACACTCATCAAGGGTGGTTGTCAGAAGATTTAAACTATTTTATCCTTGGTGACGAATTGGATGAGCAAGACTTTGGATTCAATACAAAAACCATTGTTTTTGATTTCTCCGATCTTGACAATCCTCAATTCGAATTTGATTATTTTGGAACAACATCCGCGATAGATCATAACGGATACACTAAAAATAATAAATATTATTTAGCCAATTATAGTGCAGGATTGCGGGTCATGGACGTCAGTGACTTGGAGAACCAAAATATGAGTGAACTTGGTTATTTTGACACCTATCCTTCCAATAATTCCGCAAATTTTGTGGGTGCTTGGAATGTTTATCCCTATTTTGATAGTGGGAATATTATAATTTCTAATTATTCTGGAGGTGGTTTTTTTCTGGTTAAATCAAGTATAATAGATACTACAAGTCCCACCGCAGTTTGTCAAAATATAACTTTAGGTCTAGATGAAAATGGCGTGCGAACCGTTACTGCTGCTTCTGTAGACGGAGGCTCTACCGATGACATAGGAATCACCTCGCTTGAATTAAATATAAGTAGCTTCACCTGCGAGAATATTGGTGATAATAACGTGACATTAACGGTCTTTGATGCAGCAGGAAACTCAGATTCTTGTGAGGCAGTAATTACCATAGAAGACACTATTCCACCCACTATCATTGGACAGGATATTACTGTGAATCTAGAAGGAAACCCTTCGGTAACCGTTACTACCAGCGAGGTCGATAATGGTAGTTTTGATAATTGTTCCATAGCTGCTCTTTCATTAACTCCAAATACATTTACTAGTGTCGGAACTTTTGATGCGGTTTTGGAAGGGATAGATGATTCAGAAAATATGGCTAGTGTTATTGTTGAGATCACCGTCATTGATACTATTGATGAGGAAGCGCCTGTGGCGGTTTGTCAAAACCTAACGGTTATTTTAGACGAAAATGGAGAAGCAACTATTTCTGCAGAAAATATAGATGGAGGTTCTAGTGATAATAGTGGTTCTTATTCAGTAAGTATCGACACTAATACTTTTAACTGTACGAATATTGGGGAAAATGAAGTCACTTTAACAGTAACTGATCCTTCTGAAAATATTGATACTTGTGTAGCAATAATAACTGTTGAGGATAATTTAGCCCCTGTGATTATATGTCCTGATGATCAACTTATAGAAGCGGGTCCAGATGGCACCGTAATCTTATCTGATTACGTAGCTAATAATGAAGTTACGGCTACAGACAACTGTACGGATAATTTGACAATTGTACAAGATCCAGCTGCGGGAACTATTCTTGGCATGGGAAGTAATACCATTACATTTATAACAACAGACAGCTCAGGAAATGAAAATATATGCTCATTTGAACTAGAAGTACTTGTACTTGGATTGAACGATAATGAATTAAATAAAGGATTGAGTATCTATCCAAATCCCTCGTCAAATAGGGTGACTGTAAATTCAAAAACTGATTTATTAACTTCTATTAGCGTATTTGACATCAATGGAAAGCAAATTCTTGATATTAATACTATAAATGCAGAAATAAAAACATTTGATATTTCGAACTTTTCAAATGGAATCTATTTCATGACGATTAATAATGAAGTCACCAAAAAATTGATTAAAAATTAAAAAAATGAATGTTTTAGCCCGTATTTCTCTTATCACGTTATTTACAATAAATCTCATTGCTCAAACTCCATGTGAAAACGGAATGGCTGGAGATTACCCCTGTGATGGCTACGATTTACAATCTTTTATTTCGTTAGAAGAAATGGATGGCATTAGAGGAAATGATTCTTGGGGCTGGACCGATCCTGAGGATGGAAACGAATACGCCATTATGGGCTTAAAAAATGGTACAGCTTTTATTGATATATCAGATCCAATTAACCCTATTTACTTAGGAAAATTACCTTCCCACACAGGAGAAAGTATTTGGAGAGATATAAAAGTATTTCAAAATCATGCTTTTATTGTAAGTGAGGCTAGCAATCATGGCATGCAAGTATTTGACTTAACTCGATTAAGAACTGTTTCTAACCCCCCAGAACTATTTACAGAAGATGCCCATTATGATGGTTTTGGAGCTTCACATAATATTGCAATTAATGAGGAAACTGGTTTTGCCTATAGTTTGGGAGATAACACCTATGCCGGTGGTGCCCATTTCATTGATATTTCAGATCCCTTGAACCCAACTGCAGCTGGCGGATATTCTGCTGATGGATATACCCACGATGCGCACATAAAAAATTATAATGGCCCCGATACCGACTATATTGGAAAAGAAATTTATGTAGGCAGTAATGAAGACCGTGTGGTAATTGTAGATGTAACCGATAAGGACAATCCTCAACATATTGCAGACCTATCATATACTAATTTTTCGTATACCCACCAGGGATGGATAACCGACGATTTTAAATATTATATTTTAGGAGATGAAGCCGATGAATTAGACTTTGGGTTTAATACAAAAACAATCATTTTAGATATTTCTGATCTAGATAATCCAAGCCATTCGTTTGATTATATAGGGCCTACCCTTGCAACTGACCACAACGGTTATATAAAAGAAGATGTTTTTTATCTTGCTAACAACGCTGCTGGGTTGAGAGTTATTGATATTTCTGAAATTGAAACCGGTACCATGACACAACTTGGTTATTTTGATAGTCATCCTTTAAATGATATTGCAGGCTATGAAGGAATTTGGAGTACGTATCCATACTTTGAAAGTGGAAACATAGTGATTAGCGACAGAGAAGGTTTCTTTTTAGTAAAACCCTCCTCATTAGGAGTAGTAAGTATAACTTCTGAGTCTTTTGAAGTGGCATTAAATTCCAAAACTGATATATTGAATATTCAATCTAGTGAAGTGACGATTTTTAGCGTAAAAATTTACGATTTAAACGGAAAAAAACTAATTGAGCAACCATTCAATTCCAAATCAACTGTTGCTATAAATTTAAATAATTTTTCAAATGGAGTTTATGTGTTAAAAATAAATGACTTATTTGTTTCGAAAGTTTTGAAATTATAATAATGCATTTTTAAATTTTGGCGCTATACACGGGTAACTTCGAAAAAAAGTAGGGTATACTGTTCGTTTAATTGTCTTATAGTTGTTAGTAGTTATAACAGTGTTTAATAAGTGTTAAATTTTATACGAAACAACATTAATTAGTTACATTTGCCACAAATAATTAACCTATGAAAAAAATATACCTACCGCTATTAGCAATATTTGCTACAATTTATACTTACGGACAAACACCCTGTGAAAACGGTTTTGCCTTAAATTACCCTTGTAATGGGTTTGATTTACAATCTCACATTTCACTTGAAGAAATGGATGCTAGTGAAGGAAATGATTCTTGGGGCTGGACAGATCCCGAGGACGGTACCGAATATGCCTTGGTAGGTTTGGATAATGGGACTGCCTTTATCGATATTTCTGATCCGGTGAACCCTATATATCTAGGGAAACTACCAACCCACACCTCTGCTACCGTTTGGAGAGACATAAAAGTATATCAAGACCATGCATTCATTGTCAGCGAAGCAGGTGGTCATGGAATGCAAGTATTTGATTTAACACGATTAAGAACTGTTGCTGCTCCGCCTGAAACCTTTACCGAAGATGCTCATTATGCTGGTTTTGGTGCTTCTCACAACATTGTGATTAACGAAGAAACTGGTTATGCTTTTAGCGTAGGAGATAATACCTTTGGAGGAGGACCGCACATGATTAATATTCAAGACCCCCTCAATCCCTTTTTAGAAGGAGGATATTCAGCAGGTGGTTATACTCATGATGCACAAGTAATCGTTTACGACGGTCCAGATACCGATTATACTGGAAAAGAAATATTTTTTGGTTCCAACGAAGACCATGTTGAAATTGTGGACATAACCGATAAATCAAACCCAATTCAAATAGCATCCGTATCGTATTCAAGTGTTGACTATACCCACCAAAGTTGGTTAACCGATGATCGTAAATATTTACTGCTTGGTGATGAAGGGGACGAGTTTGATTTTGGTTTTAATACTCGTACGGTTGTATTTGACGTGTCTGATTTAGATAATATTCAAGTGCACATGGAGTATTTTAGTGAGACCAGCTCAGTAGATCATAACGGCTATGTGATTGGTGATCGTTATTATCTATCAAACTATTCCTCGGGATTGCGTGTAGTAGACATTAGTAATATAGAAAATCAAGAAATGACAGCAGATATTTATTTCGATACTTACCCTCAAAACAATAATGCCAATTATGATGGCTCTTGGAATGTCTATCCTTTTTTTGAAAGTCAAAATATTGTTATTTCTGGGACTAACGGATTTACTTTAGTTCGAGAAAGTGGGTTGAATAATGCTGATTTCAAAACTAACGATTTCAACCTCATACCCAATCCCGCAAAAAATAATTTAAGAGTTCAATCCAACAACAGTCCAATATCTAAAATTGAAATATTTAATGTATTAGGGCAACGTGTCATCAATATTGACAGCGCTAATATACTATCAAAAAATATCGATATCAGCAGCTTAAATGTTGGAATCTACCTGGTTAAAATTAATAGCTTAACCACTAAAAGATTAATTGTAAAGTAATATAACCAACAAATAAAGGTTAATTATATACAAACCATTCACAAATTCGTGAATTATGGATTTTTTAAAAAAAAGGAAATACCTAGTAGCTTTTTTATCTACCTATATGTTCATTGCTTGTACAGGCAATGATGATGATCCGGTGAATCACGGTGATCCTGTTTTTGAAGGAGAATTAGTTTGGGTAAAAACTTTTGGAGGTACTAATGAGGACGACGCTATCGCTATTGAAGAAGCCAATGATGGCGGCTATGTGATCTTGGGGTTTACCACTAGTGTCGATGGAGATGTTACCGGAAAAACAAGTCCAGATCAGGATTATTGGTTGTTAAAACTAAATCAAGACGGAGATAAAATTTGGGACAAAACCTATGGAGGAAGTCAAAACGATCAAGCAACAGGCTTATCTAAAACCAATGATGGAGGCTACATCATCTCCGGTTATACTTCAAGCTTTGACGGAGATGTTTCTGAAAATGCAGGCTTTCAAGATTATTGGATTGTAAAAGTAGACGGTCAAGGTACAATTCAGTGGGAGAAATCATTTGGATTTGTTGGCCAAGATCAAGCTTACAAAGTGATCCCAACAAGGGACGGGGGATACTTTGCCTCGGGGACCCTACAAGTAGGTGAAGGAGGTAGTAATGGGGAAGGAAATGACATCATACATGGCGATCAAAGTTCAAGAAACAGTCAACATAGTTTGGGTGATTATTGGGGGATCAAAATGGATGCAAACGGAAATAAAATTTGGCGACGCTATTTTGGCGGAACCCAAGCTGACTTAAATAAAGACGTTATAGAAACTGATGATGGTGGGTTTTTGTTAATCGGTGTTTCTGACAGTCCTGACTTTGACATTTCTAATGCAATAGGTGCAGACGATTTCTGGGTCATAAAAGTGAGTGCTATCGGAGAGAAAGTTTGGGAGCATTCCTATGGAGGCCTCGAAACTGATAGGGCATTCTCGGTTACTAGAGCTGAAGATGGAAACTTTATATTAGCTGGAGAATCAAGAAGTCTAGGCCAAGACGTATCCAACCCAAAAGGTGGAGGCGATATTTGGATTGTAAAAATAAATGCGTCCAACGGTTCGATACTTTGGGAACAATCGTTTGGAGGAACTGAATTTGATACCTCTAGAGGTATCAAAAAAATGGACAATGGATCATTTGCAATCGCAGGAAGTTCAAGAAGCGCTAACATGGATGTTAGCAATAATTATGGAGCTAATGATGCGTGGCTACTTATTGTTGATAGCGACGGAACTTTAGAATATGAGACAACTATTGGTGGTTCAGATATTGATTTTGGGAACGATGTGATGGAAACCTCAGTAAATGAAATTGTATTTGTAGGAAGTACCCTAAGTAATGATTTTGACATCCCCCTCAACAAAGGAAATAAAGATATCTTGATTTTTAAAATGAGATAAAAAAAATATTAAAAACACTTTTAAGGTGACCTACATTAAAGATGTTTTTATTCATAAATTTAAACCTTTTAACAACTTAAAAAAAAAATAAAAAATGAAAAAAATTGCCTTTCTCCTAACCCTATTAATTGCTTTTTCAGCCTGTAACTCTGATGATGATAACGCTGCGCCACAATTTTTGATTTCTGTTTCTCATTCCCACAATTGGGATGGTGAAAACGTAAGTTCTGACGATATCGGAATTACAGAATTTACCAATGAAAATGGAGAGGTCCTAAAAATTACAAGACTTCGTTATTTAATTTCTAAAATAATATTGACCAATAGCACAGGAGACGAAGTATCAATTGAAGGAACCAACGATTACAATCTAGTTGATCTCTCAGATAACAATACGTTAAACTATGCGACCAATATTGTTGTACCACCTGGAACTTATACAAAAATTAGTTTTGTTTATGGATTTAATGAAGAAGACAATGTAAGTGGTGCTTATCCAGATTTAAATACTGCTAACTGGAATTGGCCGGGAGGCATGGAAGGCATGCCAAATCTTGGTGGAGGCTATCATTTTATGCAGTTTGATGGCACCTTTGCAGGTCCTGGGATTGGAGATGATCAAGTCTTTAATTATCACAATGGAACTGCTCGAGTGAGTGATGGTGTATTCGAACAAAACTTTATCACCGTTACTGCTGAAAATTTGTCTATTGATAGCAATACGGTTATTGACGTAAAAATGAATTTAGCGGAGTGGTTTAAAAACCCTAACACTTGGGACTTAAATGAATTAAATACAGGTTTAATGGGGAACTATAATGCCCAAAAAAGAATGAACCAAAATGGGCAATCTGTATTTTCGGTTTATCTTGGAGATTAATTAATAATGATAAATGAGGTATTTTTCAATTTTATTGATTGCATGTTTTTTTCTGTCTTGTTCAAGCTCGGACGACAGTAGTAGTTATGTGCCAACACCTGTAAATTTAGAAATACCTCCTTTATTCAATACATTACTTCTACCTCCTCTAATTCCAATCGATAATCCTCAAACACTTGAAGGAATCGCTCTAGGCAGAAAATTATTTTACGAACCATTGTTGTCTAACGACGGTACCCTAGCTTGCGCTAATTGTCATTTAGCAGAAAATTCGTTTTCCGATCCCAATCGTTTTAGCACAGGTATTACCGGTGAAATAGGAACTCGGAACGCCATGCCAATAGTTAACTTAGCGTGGTATTTTCAAAATAATTTTCTTTGGGACGGAAGTGCCTCCAGTATTGAAGATCAAGTAAACGGTCCTATAGAAAATCCTATAGAAATGAATAATTCTTGGCCAAATGTAGTTGCCACATTACAAGCCACTTCAGAGTACCCAGAATTATTTGAACAAGCTTTTGGAAGCACTATCATAACCAAAGAATTTGTAGCAAAAGCCATCGCTCAGTTTGAAAGGACTTTAATTTCTGGTAATTCAAGGTTTGATCAATATTTATTAGGAGATGATAATGCGGTCACTGCTCAAGAGATAAACGGCTTTAATATTTTTATGGATGAAAACAGAGGAGATTGCTTTCATTGTCATGGTAGTGAGTTTAATCCCTTATGGACAAACAATGCATTTCACAACAATGGGTTAGATTCTTCATTCGAAGATCTGGGATTAGGAGGTTTTACTGGCGATCCACTTGATTATGGAAAATTTAAATCTCCCTCTTTAAGAAACTTAGCTTATACCGCTCCATATATGCATGACGGCAGGTTTGCGACCTTAGATGAGGTAATCAACCATTACAGCGAAGGACTGGTTTATTCTAACACTATCGATCCTTTAATGAAAAATATAGCCGAGGGTGGCGCACAATTAACTGATTCAGATAAAGCAGACTTAAAAGCTTTCTTGCTTTCATTATCAGAACCTGAATTCACTACAAATCCTGCATTTTTAAATCCAAATTGATCCTTATTTCGTCTAGCAACCAAAAAAATCTTTAACGTTAGTACTCTAAAAAGAATAAAAATACGCCAACCTAAGTTGAAGTATTTTATTTGTTACTTCAGGCTATTAAATACTAGCTTCGAATAATCTTTCGCGGTCTTAGTGACACTGCTAGGATCGATAATCTGAGTAGTTACAACACTAACAAGTTGTTTTCCCTCGGGTTCGTCTAGATTGTAAATCAGGGTTTCTAAGATATACGATTTAGAAATTCTTGTGGTACTACTACTTGGCACATAATTACCATAAGTTGAATAAGAATAAGGATTGTGGTAATAACCATAAAATCCTCCATAATATCCAGGATATCCTCCATAATAGGTAGTTCCTCCTGCATAATAACCTCCCGATTCTTCCGTAACCATAGACTCATTATAGTCTTTAAGCACATTCATAACGACTCCCTTAAAACCTTCTTTTTCTATCAACGCCTGGACTGTTCCTGGATCAACTTTCTTATTAGGATTGATGCTATTAAATTTTAAATAACTTTCTGTAGCCTTAAGTCCTGCTTTTCTCAGATCGTTCGCCATGGCTTCTTCGATAGCTATTCGTGCCTGTTGGTTGTCAGTTCTTGCTATTACAAGAATATTTTTATCTGACATGGTTGCAAGGTTGTCGCCTTTCCAGGAATCCAAGACTTTCACACTTGAACAACTACTTACTAATAATACGAATCCAAATAAAAGGAATGTGTACAATGTTTTTTTCATAATATTTTTTTTTAAAATAATAATTTAATTAATCTCCCAATCTAAATACTAAACCTCCTGTAAAATTAAGTTGTAATAAGGAACCTCCAGAAGTATAAATACCGCCACCTCCGGAAGTATAATAAATTCCTCCCCATTCCAACGGAACTAATAATTGAGCTTGTAACCTCAACCCAATTCTATCTGTGAAAAAATATTTAGCACCCCCAGTAAATCCAAACTCAAATTTTGTTCTATTGCCCGGGTCATAATCAGAGATTGCTGCGTTATTTTTATTATACTGAGGGTCAAAAATTGCGACCCCTGCCGATATTCCAGCAAAGGGACGAAATGGCTCGTCATAATTAAAATTTTGGATAAATCCTCCTTGAATGTGATGCACATTAAACTGGGTAATATATGTTTCGTAAGGAAAAAAATAATAATCCTTGAAATTCAAGTCTGCGTTTTGAAAAGCATAAATTAACTCAACTTGAGCACCTATTGGATTTACATCAAAATCGACAGTTACACCAAAATGACCTGAAGATTTTAATTTCATATAGCCATCGTAGTAACTATATTTAGATCCTACTTGATAGCCTGCTTGAGGAGTTATTTCAATTTGTGCAAAAACAGAAAATGACATCAATAAGCAAAAAGCTGGAAGAAAAAGATTTTTTATAATTATTTTCATAGGGTGTTATTTAAGAATGGGTGGTTAATATACCTTTGAAAGCCAAAGATATTATTTTTTATAAAAACAACGATCATCAAAGTTAAAATTGAACTAAATAGCTTTCATATTGTCTTTTACCCAAACTAAACATTGTTTGAAGTCTTCAAATAAGTGCTCTTTTGATATTAAATCTGGAATTATGTCAATACGTTCCATCATATATCTTGGCTGTTCAATAATATCGACTAGCAAAACTGTTTTTCCTGCATTTACAAGATCAATAAGTATTTCTTCCATTACGTACAAACCAGTCTGATCCATATATGGCATTCGATCCATTCTAATGATAATCGTTATAGCCTTTGGAGGGATTTGTTTAGCTAATGCTTGAAAATCACTTGTAGTTCCAAAAAAAAGAGGGCCTTTTATATGCTTTATAAAAATTTGTTCTTGTAAATTTTCCGGAATCCCAACTTCATCGTCCCAAGCTTCTTCTTTTAATGATTTAATTTCCGATCTCTTTGCAGAAATATCTCCAATAATCTTCATAAAAATTAATGAGGCGATAACCAATCCAATTCCGACAGCGTAAACTAAATTCCAAATAGAAGATAGCACTAAAACTAAGAGCATAATAGCTACTTCTTGCTTTGGCATATAGGGAATCGCTTTCAAGCCTTTATAATCCATAACTCCTATTCCAACAGTTATAAGTATCCCTGCTAATACTGCTGCAGGAATTTTAGAGGCTACAGGTCCTAGTGCTAATAAAATGATTAACAATAAAATACCCGCAACCATTCCAGAGAGTCTAGTTTTTCCTCCCGCATTGATATTTACAACTGTTCGTATCGTTGCGCCAGCACCTGGGATTCCACCAAATAGTGCCGCGATACTATTCCCTATTCCTTGTCCGATTAATTCTTTATTGGGCTTGTGTTTTGTTTTGGTCATATTATCAGCCACAACTGATGTTAATAATGAATCGATTGCTCCTAACAAAGCCAATGTTAAAGCTGTAAAAATGTAGGGAGTGATACTATCCAAATGAAAGTTGGTGAACATTTCTAATTTTGGAATGGGTAATCCGCTCGGGATTTCCTCAATGGGGCGATAATCTAAACCAAAACCAACTGCAATTCCACTCATCACAAAAAGCGCCACCAAGGTACTTGGGATTGTTTTAGTTATACGTTTGAAGCAATAAATTATAAAAATAGTTCCTAAAGCTAGTATTAACTCCAGCCAATTGACTTTTCCTAGAGCGTTGGGCAAAACTTTGATGGTTCCAATTACTCCAGACGCCTCTTTACCTGCAAGAGTTTTTGACTCTGTAAATATTTGTTCAGCAGAAATGTCTCCTGCTCTTTTAATTGTTTCTTTAAAATTTTCAAGAACTAGGATTCCTTCTTCAACTTCATCCAACAATATATTTTCCAAGATAACTTCTTCTGCTTTGGGTTTAAATTGCTCTACAAAAGTTATGTCTTCTTTTGGGTAATATCCAATTGCAGGTAAAATTTGAGTTACTAAAATAATCACTCCTATTGCAGTCATAAAACCAGAAACCACAGGATATGGAATGTATTTAATATACTTCCCTAATCCCAGCATTCCAAGTCCAATTTGCATAAAACCAGCTAATAAAAATACTGTTAAAATTGATGGCAATGCTTTCTCGATATTTCCTTCGAAAGCAGCCAAAATTCCAGCAATTACAACCATACTAACTGCAGTCATTGGTGCAGTTGGTCCTGAAATTTGAGTATTAGTCCCTCCAAAAAGAGCAGCAAAAAAACTAATAAATATTGCTCCATACAAACCTGCACTAGGCCCCAACCCAGAACTCACACCAAAAGCTAGTGCTAGAGGCAATGCAACGATGCCGGCAGTAATACCGCCAAATAAATCTCCTTTAAAATGCTTAAAATTGAATAAATTTTTCATTAGTTTTATTTAAAGTTTGTTAATATAGAAAAAAATACACTTTGATTAAAGAATTAATAAGATTTTAAGAACTTTTTTAAATTTTTATGATAACATTGTTTCATAAGAAAAATTGATTCTACGATAAATATTAATACCACTATTTTCCTCTGAGAAGTATCGAAAATAGACTATATTTGCTCTTTATTTAGATTTAATCTAATTATGATAAAAGTAAGTGATATAGCAAAAAATAAAATAAGCCAACTGATGTTGGAAGACGGTTTTAACGTTGTTCAAGATTTTGTAAGAGTTGGAGTAAAAAGTGGAGGTTGTTCGGGCTTGTCCTATGAATTGGATTTTGATAATCAAAAAAAGGAAAATGACCAACTTTACGAAGATAACGACGTAAAGATTATAGTAGATAAAAAAAGTTTTTTATATCTTGTTGGTACCACCTTGGAATACAGTGGCGGACTCAACGGAAAAGGCTTTGTGTTTAATAACCCAAACGCAAACAGAACCTGTGGTTGTGGTGAAAGTTTTTCTTTATAGACTTTAAGAAAAGGGATAAAGGTATTATGGCTAAATTTACAGAAAACGATTTAAAAAAGGACCTTGAGACGAAGGAATATGAATACGGATTTTATACTGATATAGAATCTGAAACTTTCCCGATAGGTTTAAATGAGGACATTGTGAAAGCAATATCCGAGAAAAAAAATGAACCTCAGTGGATGACCCAGTGGCGATTGGAAGCTTTTATGCATTGGAAAAGCATGAAAGAACCTGATTGGGCTAATGTGAATTATAAAAAACCTGATTTTCAGGACATTTCTTATTATTCAGCGCCTAATTCAAAACCAAAATACGACAGCATCGATGAGGTAGATCCAGAATTACTGGATACTTTTAATAGGTTAGGAATTTCTCTAGATGAACAAAAAAAATTAGCAGGTGTTGCAGTAGACATTGTCGTAGACTCCGTTTCAGTGGCTACAACATTCAAGAAAACGTTAGCTGAGAAAGGAATTATATTTTGCTCGATTTCAGAAGCAATACAAGACCATCCTGATTTAGTAAAAAAATATATTGGAACGGTAGTTCCGCAAAGAGATAATTTTTATGCCGCTTTAAATAGTGCTGTTTTTAGTGATGGATCATTCTGTTACATACCAAAGGGTGTTAAATGCCCCATGGAACTATCGACTTATTTTAGAATTAATCAAGCAGGAACAGGTCAGTTTGAAAGGACGCTTGTAATTGCTGATAAAGAAAGTTACGTTAGTTACCTAGAAGGGTGTACGGCTCCATCTAGAGATGAGAATCAATTACACGCGGCAGTGGTAGAACTTATTGCTTTAGATGGTGCTGAAATTAAATACTCTACTGTCCAGAATTGGTACCCTGGGAATAAAGAAGGTCAAGGAGGAGTTTATAATTTTGTGACTAAAAGAGGAATCTGTGAAAAAAATGCGAAAATTTCTTGGACTCAAGTTGAAACAGGTTCCGCTGTTACATGGAAATACCCGAGCTGTATCTTGAAAGGGGATAATTCTATTGGTGAATTCTATTCGATAGCGGTCACTAATAACTTTCAGCAAGCTGATACAGGCACAAAAATGATTCATCTCGGTAAAAACACAAAAAGCACCATTATTTCAAAAGGTATTTCTGCCGGAAAGTCACAAAACAGCTATAGAGGCCTCGTAAAAATAAATAAAAATGCTAAAAATGCACGTAATTTTTCCCAATGTGACTCCTTACTAATGGGGAACGAATGTGGAGCCCATACATTTCCTTATATCGAAGCAAAAAATAAATCTGCTCAAATAGAACATGAAGCTACCACCAGTAAAATTGGCGAAGATCAGATTTTTTATTGTAATCAAAGAGGAATAGATACCGAAAAAGCAATTGCACTTATAGTGAATGGATTTAGTAAAGAAGTTCTTAATAAACTCCCAATGGAGTTTGCTGTCGAAGCGCAAAAATTATTAGAAATCAGCCTTGAAGGCTCAGTAGGATAAAAAATGAAAAAAATAATTTTAATTACATTTCTTTCAATAGTTAGTTTCTCCTGTAAAGAAGAGATAAAAACTAGTAAAGAAAAAGAAACGAAAGTAGCACTAAATAGCGCTGAAGAGAACCTTTACAGAGGGGACTTTATTTTCTTGAAAGATGCGGCTGTACTAAAAGGCGATAATTTTATTTATGGAGTGTCTATAGACGAGTTATCTAAGCAATTAGCGGAGAGAGTAAAAGTGGTGAAAGTTTCTGATTTTGATATGGTTCCGGTAGCCGTGAAAGGAAAAATATCTAAAAAACAAGAAGGACAAGAAGGATGGGACGAAATATTGACCATAACTGAAATTGTTCTGGTAGGCAAAAGCCCCTCTAAAATAGACGTTAAAATAGAAGAAAAGAAATAATACTATGCTTCAAATTAATCAATTACACGCAGGTGTCGAAAATAAAAATATCTTAAAAGGTATCGATCTGGAAATAAAACCAGGAGAAGTTCATGCTATTATGGGCCCCAACGGTTCTGGAAAAAGCACACTATCTTCTGTTGTTTCTGGAAATGAGAACTTTGAGGTAACAAAAGGCGCTGTCAAATTCTTGGGCGAAGACATCTCTGAACTCAGTCCTGAAGAACGTGCACACAGAGGTATATTTCTATCTTTCCAATATCCTGTAGAAATTCCAGGAGTCTCTGTAACTAATTTTGTCAAAACAGCGATTAACGAAAATCGAAAAGCACAAGGCTTGGAAGATATGCCAGCTTCAGAAATGTTGAAGCTAATCAAATCCAAAGCTGATTTGTTAGAAATTGATAGAAAATTTTTATCTAGATCATTAAATGAAGGGTTTTCAGGAGGAGAGAAAAAAAGAAATGAAATATTCCAAATGGCAATGTTAAATCCAAAATTAGCAATTCTAGACGAAACTGATTCAGGTTTAGACATTGATGCTTTAAAAATTGTAGCTAATGGTGTAAATAAACTAAAAAACAAAGACAATGCTGTTATTGTAATTACCCATTATCAAAGATTATTAGACTATATCGTTCCTGATTATGTTCATGTTTTAATCGATGGAAAAATAGTTAAATCCGGTACTAAAGAGTTGGCTTACGAACTAGAAGCAAAAGGATATGATTGGATCAAAGAAGAATTAGTGAATTAAGTAACTGTTATGAATTTAAAAGATAAATTAGTTTCGTCTTATCTAGCCTTCGATGATCATTTGGAAGATGATTCACCGATTCACGAGATTCGAAAAAAAGCAATACATACTTTTGAAGAAAAGGGGTTCCCAACAAAAAAAGAAGAGGATTGGAAATACACCTCTTTGAAATCAATTCTAAGCAAAGACTATAGCGTATTTCCAAAAGGCAATAAAGAGGTGAAATTTAAAAAAGTAAGAAACTACTTTTTGTATGATATCGATTCATATAAACTAGTTTTTATAGATGGTGTCTACAGTTCTTTTTTATCTGAAACGACTCATGATGGATTAGATATTTGTTTGCTTTCGGCTGCTTTATCAAAATCTAAGTATAAAGCAACTATAGAAAATTATTATAACCAAGCAGCATCTAAAAACAGTATTACCTCTCTAAATACGGCTTTTGCAAAAGAGGGAGCTTATATCAATATCCCAAAAAACAAAGAAGTCGAAAAACCAATTGAAATAATAAATTTTTCTACGGGGAACGAATCGGCTTTAATGGTACAACCACGAAATTTAATTGTAGTTGGAGAAAATGCTCATGTTCAAATAATAGAAAGACATCAGAGTCTTACATCAAATTCTGTTTTTACAAATTCAGTAACTGAGGTTTTTGCGGAGAAAAGAGCTTATTTGGATTATTATAAAATCCAAAATGACAAAGAAAATGCTTCTCTGATAGATAATACAACGATACATCAAGAACAAGAGAGTAATTGTAAAGTGCATTCTTTTTCTCTGGGTGGAAAATTAACAAGAAATAATTTAAACTTTATTCAAAACGGAGAACACTGTGAATCTACCTTAAAGGGAGTTACTATTTTAAAAGATAAGCAGCACGTAGACCATAACACATTAGTAAAACACAACGCTCCAAATTGTGAGAGTCACCAGGATTATAAAGGACTGTATGCAGATTCATCTACAGGAGTTTTTAATGGAAAAGTTATCGTAGAAAAACAGGCACAAAAAATCAATGCATTTCAGCAAAACAACAACATATTGATTGATGACAACGCAACGGTCAATGCAAAACCACAGCTTGAAATATTTGCTGACGATGTAAAATGTTCACATGGCTGTACAATTGGTCAATTTGATGAAGATGCTCTTTTTTATCTGCGCTCCAGAGGCATCGGGCTTAAAGAAGCTCAAGCCCTTTTAATGTATGCTTTTGCAAATACCGTACTCGAGTCTGTTAAGATTCCAGAACTAAAAAGACGTATTAATAAACTGATCGCCAATAAAATTGGCGTAAATATTGGATTTGATATTTAATTCTTACTGTTAAATCATGGGTTTAGATATAAAAAAAATAAGAAAAGACTTTCCCATACTTTCTAGAAAAGTAAATGGGTATCCTTTGGTTTATTTAGACAATGCAGCAACCTCTCAAACTCCAGTAAAAGTAATTGATAAGATCGTTGATTATTATCATAATTATAATGCGAATATCCACAGAGGAGTACATACGCTTTCACAAGAGGCTACAGACGCCTACGAATTAGCAAGAACTAAAATACAGGAACATTTTAATGCTAAACATGCTCATGAAATTATTTTCACCTCTGGAACAACTCACAGTATCAACATGGTTGCTTCTGGTTTTTCTAAAATTCTAAAAGATGGAGATGAAGTCTTGGTCTCTGCACTTGAGCACCACTCCAATATTGTTCCTTGGCAAATGCTTTGTGAAAAAACAGGTGCTACCCTGAAGGTTATTCCAATGACTGAAAAGGGAGAATTATCGTTAACAGACTTTACCTTACTCCTATCTCAAAAAACTAAATTAGTATTTGTGAATCATGTTTCAAATACGCTAGGTACCATAAATCCCATTAAAACCATCATTGATAAAGCGCACGAAAAAGGTGCTGCGGTATTAATTGATGGAGCTCAAGCTACCTCCCATTTAACTCCAAATTTTGAAAAATTAAATGTAGATTTTTATGTTACCTCTGCTCATAAAATGTGTGGTCCAACAGGAGTTGGCATCTTATACGGAAAAGAAAAATGGCTTCAAGAATTACCCCCATATCAAGGAGGTGGAGAAATGATTAAAGAAGTTTCTTTTGAAAAAACTACGTACGCAGATCTTCCCCACAAGTTTGAAGCAGGGACTCCAAACATTGCAGGAGGTATTGCATTCGGAGCTGCAATAGATTATTTAAATTCCATAGGATTAAAAAAAATAGCGGCGTACGAAAATGAATTGCTAAACTATGCAACGAAAGAATTGACAAAGATCGATGGTGTTAAAATTTATGGGACTTCCTCAAACAAAACTGCTGTTATCTCCTTTAACATTGAAAATATTCATCCCTACGATGTTGGTACTATCATTGATAAATTAGGGATTGAAGTAAGAACTGGACAACATTGTACACAACCCATAATGGATTTCTATAAAATAACGGGTACCATCAGAGCTTCATTTGCATTTTATAACACAAAACAAGAAATAGATGTTTTTATAGAGGCTATTAAAAGAGCTAAAATGATGTTATCTTAAAAAACAAAAAAATGAAACAAACTATTAAATTAAGTATCCTAATTTTTTCATTGTTTTTTATCTCTTGCAAGGAAACACAAAAAACTGTTGAAACGACGACAAAGATGTATTCAGGTAAATATGAAATTAAAAGTCTTCTTAGCCGTCAACTAGAGAGGAAATTGTTTTTTACAATCGATTCTAAAGAAAATAAAATTTCTGGAAAGACTGACTGTAACACCTATTTTGGGAACTATGTGGTTACCAATACCCATAATTTAGAAATTGAGCCACTTGGGGGAACTAAAATGTATTGTGAAGACAATGTAATGGAAGTTGAATCTAAATTATTTAAAGCATTTAATGACACCAACACGTTCAACTTTGATAATAACATGCTTACTTTTTTTAACAAAGAAGGGGATCTCATAATCCGAGCTTACAAAATGACCAACTAGAGATATGACCATTAGATCAATTCAGGAAGAGATTATAGAGGAGTTTTCAATGTTCGATGATTGGATGCAAAAATATGAGTACATGATTGATTTAGGAAAATCGTTACCACTCATAAACGAGGACAATAAAACGGAGGATAGATTGATAAAAGGATGTCAATCTAAAGTATGGCTTGATGCTCAATTAAAAGATGGTAAAATAAATTATACGGCCGATAGTGATGCTATCATTACAAAAGGTATAATAGCTATTCTATTACGTGTATTCTCTAACCAATCTCCAGAAGCGGTTTTAGATGCAACCACTGACTTTATTGATGAAATTGGATTGAAGGAACACCTTTCGCCAACCAGAGCAAATGGGTTAGTTTCTATGATAAAACAATTAAAGATTTATGCGCTTGCACTAAAAGCACAAAAAAATTGACCACTATGACACAGGAAAAAAAAATAAATACAGAAGAGCTAGGAGAGAAAATTGTAACCGTAATTAAAACTATTTTCGATCCAGAAATCCCTGTAGATATCTATGAGCTTGGGCTTATATACGATGTTTTTGTAAATGAGGATTATGCTGTAAAAGTACTGATGACTCTTACTACTCCAAATTGTCCCGTCGCGGAGTCACTCCCTCTAGAAGTAGAAGAAAAGATTAAATCGATTGCTAACGTTACAGATGCTGAGGTTGAAATTACTTTTG
>CERM01021396.1_pt1 | contig 18965 bp, 16 predicted proteins | sample 530791 | NCBI WGS metagenome assembly CERM01 (sample SAMEA2620970, study PRJEB7988) | marine metagenome | biome: marine biome (ENVO:00000447); feature: surface water layer (ENVO:00002042); material: "saline water (ENVO:00002010), including plankton (ENVO:xxxxxxxx)" | depth 5 m | reverse complement strand
CCATCTGAGAGAGGGTAATGATCTAATATCTCAGCAGAAGAAAGATTCTTTAACTCACTCTTTCCAGAGAGGGATACTGATAATCTTGAAACTGGAGTAAGAATACTGCGTAAAGGGCTTTTTGGCCTTTTGGCACCCTTAGCAACGGCATTGATTCTTCCAAAGGATTGTGTGAAAAATTCAACAATAAGGCTTGTTTCTTGATAGGGCCTGGTGTGTAAAACAAAAGCAGGCTCCAAAAGAATTTTATTTACTGATGTCATAACCCATTGAAGGTAGTACTGATTCGTTATCTGACCAGCCGTTCTTAACCTTCACCCAAATTTTCAACATAACTTTCGAATCCAAGAGATCCTCTAGCTCAAGTCTTGAGGCTGTTCCTATAGATTTCAATCTTGATCCTGATTGCCCTATAAGCATGCCTTTCTGGCTTTGTTTTTCTACATATATAATCGAATCAATATGGATAACTTTTTTAGCTATTGAGAAATTTTCTATTCCCACACTTATTCTGTAAGGAAGCTCATCACCTAACCTAGTAATACATTTTTCTCTGATTACTTCACTTGCTAAGAATTTTTCAGAAATATCAGTTACTTGATCTTCAGGGTACAAATGATCCCTTGATGGTAATTTTTCACTTATAGATTTAACTAAATCCTCAACTCCATTACCCTTAAGCGCTGAAATAGGAATTATATTGCTGAATAAATTTTCCTTACTTCTTTCTTCAATATAGGGCAGGAGTTGATTTTTATTCTCTAATTTATCTATTTTGTTAATCACTAAAATCACAAAAGTTTCATCAGAAATTGTTTTAAGTCTATTTAAATCTTCTTCACTCCAGCGAAGGTTATCAACCATATAAAGGACTATGTCTACTCCTCTCATAGCATTAGAGGCAACCTTGTTCATATATCGATTAAGTGCCCTCTTTTGTCCGGAATGAAATCCGGGCGTGTCCACAAATATTATTTGATTTTGCCCATTTGTTTTAATGCCTTGAAATCGATGTCTTGTTGTTTGAGGCTTTCTAGATGTAATGGCTATTTTTTGGCCAAGAATATTATTTAGTAAGGTTGATTTTCCTGCATTTGTCTTACCAACAATTGAGACGTAACCAGATTTTAATCGTTTCATTACTTTTGAATAAGCTCAAGCATATTGCTTGCCGCATTTAATTCAGCTCCTTTCCTGGTATTTCCTATACCTTGAGTTACCAGATTTCCCTCGACAACAGAACATGTAACTTCAAACTGATTTTCTTTTTTATCTGATATTTGTTCGTTTAATGAGTATATTGGAAGTGATTGGTATTGCTTCTGTATTAATTCTTGCAATGTTGATTTGGGATCTTTTAATTCCTCTTCTTCTACTAACTTTAGAAAATCATCTTTAAAAATATTATCCAAAACATTCTTTGTTTCAGAGTAATCAGAATCTAAAAATATTGCACCTATTAAAGCCTCTAGCACATTACCTAGTATTGAGTTACCTTGCAAACTCTCTCCTTTGCCCAACTTGATATGATTTGAAAGTTCAAGATTTATTGCCACTCTATGAAGATTTTCTCTACTAACTATGCTTGCCTTAAATCGAGTTAATTTTCCTTCTTTGAGGTTTCCATAAGTGTTAAATAATCTTTCCGATACATATAAATTTAAAATCGCATCTCCAAGAAACTCTAAGCGTTCATTATTATGAGACGATAGGCTTTTATGAGTTAAAGCTAATTGAAATAGTTCTTCATCTTGAAATGAATATTCTAGATTTGTGTAAGCACTATTCTTCATCTTATCTTTTGGTTTCTTGCCAAAGAAGGTAATTCAGAAAAGGATTTCCATTGCATCCAGATATAATCTGCTCTACCAATGAGATAGTCCTCTGAAAAATAACCCCAAGCCCTGCTATCTAAACTGTTATCTCTGTTATCACCAATTGCTAGATATCTTCCTTTCGGAACAATCCATTCATACTGTTCATATTCACTTAAACCAAGTGTTCTTACTATATGAACTGTTTCGTCTAGTGTCTCTTCGAGGAGAGTTTGTTGAGAATCAGATGAAATTTCTCTTTGATCTAATTTATTTCCATTAATCCAAATTTCATATCCTCTAATGACAACAGTATCGCCGGGGATTCCAATTATTCTCTTAACATACTTGATTCCCATAGGTACGCATCGACTTGATTGAAGACTTAAGAAGCGGTTCAGGAAAAGCTGACTTTCTGCGGCCGATAAGTTTGCGAGGTCTGGTCTAGCTTCAGTGGGTTGAACCTCACAAAGAGTATGTGGTGGTATAAATACCGCAACATCGTTTCTTTCTGGTGGATTAAATTTTCCGATCAGATAATTAGTTCCAGGAAATTTAAAACCGTAAGCGTGCTTGTTAACAAGAACAAAATCGCCTATTTGAAGACCTGGAACCATTGATCTAGATGGAATTTGATAAGGCTCGTAAGCAAAAGACCTTATACAAGTAATAATGATAAGAATAAAGAAATAAGACCTACTTTCAGTTTTAAGTTCATCAAGATTTAAGAACTTTCCTATGGCCCAAGAAATTGCTGATAAAAGAGACGCTATAGCCAATACCAGCCCGAAGTCTATATTGAGCGTAAAAATACGATAAAGTATCAATAAGGCCACAATAAACATTGTTGCACTTACAATATCCTTATATCTTGATTGTCCGCTCTTAGAAAATCTAATCCAGAGAAGGTATCCTACGATTTCGATTAGTAATGCAAGGGCTATTCCGGTATCCATAGCAACTAGTCTTTGACCTTTAAGACTGATAGAAATGCATCTTGTGGAACTTCAACTCTACCTATATTCTTCATCCTTTTTTTACCCGCTTTCTGCTTTTTCTGAAGTTTCATTTTTCTTGTGACATCACCACCATACAATTTGGCAGTAACATCTTTTCTATAAGCTTTGACTGTCTGTCTTGAGATTATTTTAGCCCCAATTGCTGCTTGGATTGCTACATCGAACTGCTGTCTAGGAATCACTTCTTTGAGGGCCTCAGTAAATTGTATGCCTTTTGTGTTTGCGACCGAGCGATGAGCCATATAAGCAAGTGCATCAACTTTATCTCCGTTCAGTAGTACATCTAATTTAATTACATCTGATTCTTCGTAACGATCTAAAGAATAATCTAGAGATGCATAACCTCTGCTTACTGATTTTAAACGATCAAAAAAATCTACAACTATCTCACTTAAAGGAAGATCATAAATTAGCTCAGCTTGACCTCCCACATATCTTAAATTTATTTGCTTACCTCTCCTATCATTGCAAAGCTTCATCACTGACCCTATGTAGGTATCTGGAACTAGAATATTTGCTCTTGCTATAGGCTCTAAAATAGTTTTGATTTTTGAAGTTTCCGGTAAAGCACTTGGATTTTCTACTCTCCTGACTTTATCATCCGTAGAAATAACCTCGTAAGCTACAGTTGGAGCAGTAGCAATGAGGTCCATCCCATATTCCCTATTCAGTCTTTCGGAAATTATCTCCATATGCAATGTTCCTAAAAAACCACATCTAAACCCTGCACCCAGTGCTTCTGAATGTTCAGGTTCATATTGTAAAGAAGCATCGTTTAAACATAATTTCTCAAGAGCCTCTCTAAAGGCTTCAAAATCATCTGAGCTCTGAGGAAACAATGCCGCATATACCTGAGGATTAACTTCTTGAAAACCTTCTAGATTAGGTGTTCCTGAGTTCGCTTTAATTATAGTATCTCCAACAGGTGCTCCTCGTATTTCTTTAATACTTGCACATATGAAGCCCACCTGACCGGAGTCTAGCTCATTGAGATCTTCAATCTTGGGTGTGTACACTCCTATTTTATCTACTGTATGTGTTTCCTTCTTAGAAAAAATTTCAATTTTATCTCCCTTTGAAATTTTTCCTTTTACTACTCTTACAAGGGAAACAACACCTAAGTAATTATCGAACCATGAGTCTATGATTGATGCTTGAAGTGGTTCATCAATTTCAACGTTAGGTGGTGGTACTAAACGGACAATCTGCTCTAAAACCTCTTTTATTCCAGTGCCATTCTTAGCACTTATTGCAGGAGCTTCAGAAGCATCTACACCAATTATCTCTTCTATTTCTTTCTTTATTCTTTCAGGATCCGACTGGTCTAAATCTATTTTATTTAAAACAGGGATTATCGTAAGTCCCTCTTCTACAGCGTTATAGCATGTTGATAAAGTCTGTGCCTCTACTCCTTGTGAAGCATCGACAAGAAGTATCGCACCTTCACAAGCAGATAACGATCTAGACACTTCATAGGCAAAATCAACATGACCAGGAGTATCTATAAGATTAAACTGATATATCTCTCCGTCATCAGCTTTATATTTAAGATTTACTGTTTGAGATTTGATGGTAATTCCTCTTTCCTGCTCTAGTTCTAAAGTATCTAAAACCTGAGAGGTCATTTCTCGATCAGATAAGCCTCCACAAAGTTCAATTATCCTATCTGCTAAAGTGGATTTCCCATGATCAATATGGGCAATTATGGAGAAATTTCTAATTTTCATTAAGTGTAGCTCTGCTGTAAATCAGCTAGAGTTACTATTTTGACAAATTTAGACTGAGAATTCTCTTATTTCCGTTCCTAGAGACACCAATTGTTGTATTTCTTTCCATATCAAGTTTAGAAAGAACATCGCGAAATTCACTCACATTATTTATTCTTGTCCTTGCAAGTGCATAAATGACGTCCCCACGCCTTATTCCAGAAGTATATGCTATCCCTTCTGGATCGACCGATGTAACTCTCACGCCTTTCACAAAAGGCTTTTGATCTTCGTCATTTTGGTTTTCTACTGTTATGCCGAGTGCATTCTTATTGGTATCGTTAAATGCTATTGAGGGATCTTTCGGAAGTTCTCCGACAGTTACTTGAATCGTTTTATTTTTACCATCACGAAGTACCATCGCATTGACTTCAGATCCGGGCCTAATCGATCCGACTGTTAGGGGCAGATCTGATGAATAAAAAATCTCCTCTCCATCGAAGAATAATATGACATCCTCTTCTTCTAAACCTGATTTCTCAGCAGGGCTACCCTCTATAATCTGTGAGATTAAAGCTCCTTTTGGCACATCCATATCCAGAGCCTCAGCAAGCTGACTATTAATTTCTTGGATGCTTACTCCCAACCACCCTCTTGCTACATAACCATTTTCTTTTAATTGATCAGCCACATCCATGGCGTAATCTATAGGTATTGCAAACGATACGCCCATATAACCGCCAGATCTAGTATAAATCTGAGAATTAATTCCTATAACCTCTCCTTCTAAATTGAATAGAGGACCGCCTGAATTTCCAGGATTTATAGCAACATCAGTTTGTATGAAAGGGACATAAGTAGAATCAGAGCCATTAGGTATACTTCTACCTTTTGCACTTACAATTCCAGAGGTAACTGAGAACCTCAACTGAAACGGTGACCCTATTGCCACAACCCACTCACCGACCTTTAATTGTTTAGATTTTCCTATTTTAAGAAATGGTAGGTTTTCTGCATCAATTTTTAATAATGCAACATCTGATCTCTCGTCAGTCCCTATAACTTCAGCCTTAAACTCTCTTCTGTCTCCCAGACTTACTGTAATCTCATCTGCATCTTCCACTACATGATTATTAGTCAGCAAGAATCCATCATCTGAAATAAAGAAACCGGAACCTGTAGATACTACTGGTCTTGAATTTTCTCTGGGTGTGGACGGTCTAGGTTGCTGACCAAAAAACCTTTCAAAGAATTCATCGTATCTAGGATCTCCAAATCCTCTACCATAAGAATTTCTATTATTTACTGTTTTGGAGCTTGTTATATTTACTACTCCTGGTGAGGCTTCTTCTGCTAAATCAGAAAAGTTTGGGAGGTCTCTAGATTGAGCATATCCATAAAAGGACATAATGATAAGTGCAAAAATGATTTTGTAATTGGTCATATATTTTTTATTTAGTGAGCAAAAAATTTGCTCTTTGAAGAATTTGATTTTTCTTTTCTAGAGCTAAATCTCCGCTAATAGAAATCACATAAACACCATCTTCAGATCTTATATAAGATATTTTTGATGCCTCTATGATCCCTATTTTATTTATTTCTTCAATAGGATACAAACTTACTTTGAAAGTTTGTCCAGAATCATGGGATATATAGCTAGCCAAGGTCCCTTTGGAATTACTTTCTAAGTTCTGAAGTTTAACATTTAATCCAGATACAGCTCCATTCAAAACTTCGATGGCTTCAGGGCTCTCTATTGCTGTAAGTAGTTTTTCCGATGCTTGATCATAAAAAGATAATTCTGGTTGAGGAAAAAGTGAGTAGGTCATTACAGCAAAGAAGCCAACAAAAGATGCTGCTAGGTACTTTTTCTGAAGATAGAGAGATTTAGACTCACCTTTCGTTGCTTTTGGTTTGGTTTTGTTTAACTTTATCTTTAAAAATTCTGATAAATCCCTAGTATTAATCATTACATCATCTTCATTAAAAGTTTCTTTAGACAATTGAATATTGCGCCAAAATTCTCTGTACTCAGGATTAGATGAAATTTCTTCAAGTACTCGTCTTGTTTCGAACTCCGAAAGTTCTCCATCGGCCAAAGCAGATATCTTTTCTTTCATAATTACATTTCCTTTCATGATTTCATTTGTGTTTTGTTGGGATGAATCTCTTGCTTGTATTTCTTAATCGTTTCTTCTAAAACTTCTCTTCCTCGAAAAATTCTCGATCTAACAGTGCCTACTGGGCAGTTAACTATTTCAGAAATTTGTTCATAACTTAATCCTTCGAATTCTCGAAGAGTTAATGCAGTTTTAGTTTCCTCGCCAAGCCCATTTAAACTATCAAACAAAATTTCTTTTAGTTCATTTGCTTTAAGTATTCCATCAGGAGTATCTGTTTCTAATGAATCTATGTCGAAAGATCCATCATCTGATAGATCTGTTGCAAGTAATTCACCTTTTCTTTTTTTTGAGACCAAAAAATTTTTAGCCGTATTCACTGTAATCCTATAAACCCAGGTATAAAAAGTACTATCCTCTCTAAAAGAATTAATTGATTTAAATGCCTTTATAAAAGAATCTTGCACAATATCTTCTGCTATTTGAAGATCTTTTGAAAATTTAAGGGCTGTAGAAACAAGCCTCGATTGATATTTAATCACCAATAAGTCAAAAGCACGGTAATCTCCAGCTTTGACTCTTCGAACCAAAGCAAGATCTATGTCTTTATTTGAATTTTTCTTTCTTTCCACAGTCTCATAGACAGCCACATTGAATAAAAGTTCTTCAATTTAGCAGTTTTTTAGCTATCTCCATGCCTCCAAGAAAACCTATTTCCTCATCCCGAACGATTGCAATAGGAGCTGATTCCAAAACAATCCTCATTGTATCGCTACTTTCAAATACATCTCTGAAATCTTGATAATCTTCGGTCAGAACTAGTGAATTTATTATTGAACCTGACAAAAATACACCTCCCGTTGCACCCCAAACAAGAGTTACATAACGCAAATATGAAGCCAGAAGATAATTTAATAAGTTAATTGCTTGTAGTGCAGAAGAATCATTTCTTTTGGCAAGAATTTCTTCGTTAGTAAGTTTTAACTTTTTATCATTAGAGAAAAAAGTATAGAAACGAGATATTCCCTTTCCAGATAAGAAATCCTCATAAGTTGGCGCCCTACCCTCCTTTATCATGAATTCATTTATGATAACTGCAAGATTATCATTCGTGATTGCAGTAGAAATATTAATATGTCCTGCCTCTGTGGATATCACTTTATCACCTATAATTCCAGCAAGACCAAGGCCTGTTCCTGGAGAAATAAGAATCTTTGGGCCTGACTTAGCCCTTAGCTCCCCAATATAACTCAAGTGCCTTTGGTCTAAGTCAAGAAGAGCATGCGCTTGTAGTTCAAGATCATTAACTACTATCAATCCTTTAGGGAAAAAATTTTTCTTCAACTTTTGTTTGCTGAATTCTAAGTCAATATTTATAAAAGATATTGAATCTTCTGTTATTGGAGCGGCCACTCCGATGACTGCTTTCTGGGGATTGGTGACTTTATGTTCAGAAAAATAGAGGCTCAAAAGATCTTCTAAAGAATCGAAATTATTAATTGGATATTTTGCTTGATGAAAATAAGAAGTACCGTCATCAGTCATACAAAATCTTGCGTTAGTTGCTCCTAAGTCGGCTATTAAGATCAAGCATTGTCTCCAATTCTTGATTCATGGTAAGTAATAATCTTATGAACTATACCCTTAAGAGTTGTATCCTCAAATGGCTTTTTATTAACCAAAATATCAAAGATATCTATATCTTCAAAAGAAAGTAATTCTCTAAATGAGTCTATCTCTTCGTTAGAAAGTTCTGCAAAATTATTTTCTACGAAAGGGATAAAAATAGCATCTAATTCCCAAAGTCCTCGCCTGCATTGCCACAATATTTTTTTCTCTAATTCATTCAAAGTTATTCCTTTATAATAGTTGCGTGAGTAAAAAACGTCTTATTAATCTTGAGCATTTGAGCATACTTGAATTGAATGGTGAAGGGTCATTTCAACTTCTTCAAGGTCAGATTACCTCTGATGTGAATAAAGTAACAATTAACAATGCAGAAATCGGAGCAATTTGCGACATCAAAGGAAGAGTTGTAAGTTCATTTACTGTCATTAAGAATACTTCATCAGAGGGTTATCTTTTAATAGGTGATAAAAGTGTTTTACAGAAAACTAAAGAGATTCTTATGAAGTATCAACCGTTCTATGAGGTTGAAATAAAGTTAAATGAAAATTTTAAGTTTTACGGTATTCACGAAGAATATTTGGTCGAATATTACCCTCAAACTGACTTAGAAAAATCCTATCAACTATATGACTCATTTTGGAGAATCCACTTCTTGAAAAAGAAGCATCATATTCTAGTAACTAAAGAAGATTTATTTGAAGATAATCATGAAGTTCAGATAGAAGAATGGTTCATTGATGATATTCAAAATAAAAATTTTGAAATCTCTTCGAAATCCATTGGTATGTTTACACCTCATGAACTTGGCTATCACCTGTCTTCAAGAGTAGATTTTGAAAAAGGATGCTATACAGGACAAGAAATAGTAGCTCGTATGCACTATAGAGCCAAAAAATTACCTTCGCTACTTGTTAAGACTTCCTCTACTTATCTAGAAGATTATTCCAAGGTATATGACCCTAATAAAACTGCTATAGGGATAATTCTCTCTTCCATTCAACATGGTGAATCATTTTATAATCTTTTATCAATGAATAAGAATTTTGAAAATCAAGAATTTGAAATATAGTCTTTGATATATCAGTTAGTCCAACTTATGGGCTTTTTACCTTTCGCTTGAAGATATTGATTGGTTTTTGAAAAATGTTTGCATCCAAAAAAACCTTTATAGGCAGACAAAGGTGAAGGATGAGGTGCACAAAGAACCATATGCCTGTTTTGGTCAATCATTAAACCTTTTCTTTGGGCCTTAGCTCCCCATAAAAGGAAAACAATATTTTTTTTTTGATTGAGAATTTCTATGATCCTGTCCGTAAACTCTTCCCAACCACGTCCCGCGTGAGAATCGGGATGACTATCTTCAACAGTTAACACCGAATTCAAAAGTAGAACTCCCTGCTTTGCCCAAAATGTCAGGTCTCCATCTTTTGGTGGAGGTCCGTTAAGGTCATCACTAACCTCTTTAAAAATATTATTAAGTGAAGGTGGTAAAGAAACTCCTTTATTAACTGAAAAAGCAAGGCCATTGGCTTGTCCTGGTCCGTGGTAGGGATCTTGACCAAAAATTACAACCTTGGTCTTATTGAGAGGAGTTAATTTCAATGAAGAGAAAATATTTTCTTCAGTTGGATAAATAATTTTATTCTTTAATTTTTCTTTAATTAAGAAATTCCACAATTCATCTAGATAACTTTTTTTTAGCTCTGCAGAAAGCTGTTTTAACCAGGAAATATCAATATTGGGGTCTATTTTTGAACTCATTTTTAATAAAACTATAACTTATATTTGATCCAAAAATAATGAATTTCTTGCTTCAAGAATTATCCACAATTCCTGTGGATAAGTCTTTGGATAACTTCAAAAATTTTTAATATATTAGAAAAATAGGTGAGTTTGAGCGGATTGATCAAAATTCAATCACATTTAAAAAAATATAATAAAAACAATAACTTAAAAAAAATGATCAAATCTATAGCTAAAAATACCTAAATTTCTTTTTTAATTTTAACAAATCGGTTTAACGCTAAGAGGTTGTGCGTAAATTTTATAATTCTTCAGTCAAATTTATAAAATCTTTTTAATTTTTATAAATAATTAACAAAGGAAACAATAGCTTAAAAGGCTAATTTATTAGTCTTACATTGATAACGTTTTCTATCTCGCTTAATTTTGTAATTGATTCTTCATTAACCTCATTTTCTATATCGATAAGGTTGTATGCAACCTCATCTCTGCTGACATTTGTCATTTCAGCAATATTTAAATTTAATTCACCTAGGGCTGTAGCAATTTGCCCTATCATTGCGGGAACATTTTTGTTGATTATGCTGATTCTGTGATCGGAAGTCCTTTTAAGTTTTACGTCAGGAAAGTTTACTGAATTCTTAATGTTTCCAGTTTCTAGGAAATCTGTCATTTGATTAACAGCCATTACAGCACAATTCTCTTCCGCTTGAGCAGTACTAGCGCCTATGTGTGGAAGCAAAATTACATCCTTTTCTTTATTAGCTCTACTTATTAGTTCAGGTGTTGGAAAGTCAGTTATAAAATTTCTTAAGTTTCCCTTCTCAATAAAATCTAATACGTCCAAAGTATTTACTACCTCATGTCGAGCGAAATTCAAGAGAGATAATTGGCTAGCTTCTTTAAATAGATCTTTATTAATTATTCCTTCAGTCGTTGGCAAGGCTGGAATATGAATGGAAACATAGTCACTAACCTTAAACAGTTCCTCTATAGAATTTGCAGGTGAAACTTGACTCGGTAAGCGCCAAGCAGCTTCAACAGACAGAGCTGGATCAAAACCTACGACATTCATATCCAAAGAAACACCCATTCTTGCAACCTTAGAACCTATAGCTCCTAAACCTACCACTCCCAAAGTCGAGCCAGCAAGTTCATTTCCCTTGAACTGCTTCTTGTTGCTTTCTAGAAAAGGTTCAAGTTCATTCATTTCTTTCATATCAGAAAGTTTGTTAACGAAATCAATACTTGCATAGACATTACGTGAAGATAGCATGAGTCCTGCAAGGACTAATTCTTTCACAGCATTTGCATTTGCACCTGGTGTATTGAAGACAACAATACCCTTCTCAGTGCAAGAATTAACAGGTATGTTATTAACACCCGCACCTGCTCTTGAGATAGCCTTTAGATTCTCTGTAAGGTGACTTGAATCTAGCTTGGTACTTCTTACCAATATCCCGTCAGGACTTGTAGTTTCTTCATTCAAGCTGCAGGAAGTTCCATCTAATTTTTCTAGTCCTATTTTAGCTATGCTGCTGTAGGGTCTTACTGTAAATTTTTTCATTTTTTATGGGAGTTTTTAGGAAGTAAAGAAGCTTACCATTAATTGCCTAAATGTACGATAATCTATATTCTTGAATTTTTTAGACTTATGAAATCACATTTCCTAGACATAAATGACCTAAACTCAAATGAATTAGAAAATCTCATCGATAAAGCCCTTGATCTCAAGGGCAAAAGCAAGATTTCTAATATTCTTCAGGGAAAATTTTTAGGGCTTATATTTGAAAAGTCGTCAACCAGGACGAGGATCTCTTTTGAGGTGGGAATGACTCAGCTCGGTGGAAAAGCCAGTTTCCTCTCCATTCAAGATTTACAGCTTGGGCGTGGGGAAATAATTGAGGATACCTCTAAAGTAATAAGCTCAATGGTAGATGGATTAGTTCTGAGAACCATTGAACACCAGACACAACTTGATTTCTCTAATCATTCCTCTGTACCAGTCATAAATGGACTAAGTAATAAATCTCATCCTTGTCAGATTCTTGCTGATCTACTTACATACTATGAAGAAAAGGGCTCTATTAAAGGAAAAAAAATAGCATGGTGTGGAGATTTCAATAACGTCTGCTATAGCTATGCTCAAGCAGCCGATTTATTAGATTTTGAATTTTGGGTAGCTTGTCCTAAAGAATTTAGTCCAGGAGATTCTCTTGATTTTAATAATGTTAATCTTACAACCTCAATGCAAGAGGCAGTTGAGGATAGTGATTTAGTTACCACAGATGTATGGGTTTCTATGGGCGATGAAAATGATGCCTCTAAAAGAGAACAGGCCTTTAAGGACTATCAAGTTAATGAGGATATACTCGATAAAGCAAAATCTGATGCAATATTCTTGCATTGTCTTCCTGCTATTAGGGGCCAAGAAATATCTGAGAATCTTCTTACTGATTCAAGGAGTAGAGTTTTTAGACAAGCAGAGAACAGACTACATGCGCAGAAAGCCCTGCTTGTTGAGCTCATAGGCTAAGTCAAAACCTTTTCTACGGCTTCTTTCCACTCTAAATATCTATTCTCGTCTTCTATTGGAGAAAAAGTTTTATCTACTTCTTTTATCTCTCTTAAGGAATCTAGATCTTCAAAAACTCCTGCACTTACTCCTGCTAAGAAGGCGGCTCCCAACGCAGTAGTTTCAATAATTTTTGGCCTTGCAACATCCACCTCTAAGATATTACTTAGTTTTTGACAGAACCAATCATTAGCAACCATGCCTCCGTCAATCATTAATTTTTGAAAAGAAGCTTTATCCTTTTTCATTGCTTCCAAAAGGTCTTTTGACTGAAAGACCACAGATTCTAAAGTTGCTTTAGTTATTTCTTCCTTTCCAGTATCTCTTGTTAAACCAAATATGGCACCTCTTGCCTCTGCATCCCAATAAGGTGCACCAAGTCCAGTCAAAGCAGGCACAACAAGGACCTTAGATTTCTGGGAAGCCTTCATGGATAGTGCTTCAGTTTCTGAAGAATCTTCGAACATTCCCAAACCATCTCTTAGCCATTGAATAGCTGATCCTGCAACAAATATACTTCCCTCTAAGGCATAATTTATTTTTCCGTTTATTTTGTACCCAATGGTTGTAAGAAGTTTATTCTTTGAATAAATAGCCTCTTCACCGGTATTCACAATCATAAAACAGCCAGTTCCGTAAGTACTCTTAACCTCACCTACACTAAAACAGCACTGACCAATTAAGGCTGCTTGCTGATCTCCAGCAACTCCACCTATATTTATAGGTCCACCTAAAATTTTTGTAGAACCGAAATCAGAAACATTTTCACAAACTTCGGGGAGAATATTAGAAGGTATTTCAAATAAATCTAAAAGCTCATGATCCCATTTCTCTTCCTCTATATTAAAGAGCATAGTTCTCGAAGCATTGGTAATATCTGTTTTGTGACTCTTTCCCTCAGTAAGCTTCCAAATTAAAAAAGTATCTATAGTGCCAAACAACAAATCTCCCTTTTTAGCTTCTTCTCTTGCACCATCAATATTTTCAAGTAACCATCTAATTTTTGTAGCAGAGAAATAAGGATCAACAGCGAGCCCCGTTTTTTTATGAATAAGCCCTTCTTGAGATCTTAATCTTTCGCAATAATTAGCTGTCCTTCTATCTTGCCAGACAATAGCATTGTAAATAGGTATACCAGTTTTTTTATTCCAGATAACTGTAGTTTCTCTTTGGTTAGTTATTCCAATCGAAGCAATATCACTACTTTCTACATTATTATTTTTTACCAGAGCGGATAATGTGTTCAATACAGAGTTCCATATCTTTTCGGGATTATGTTCTACCCAACCATCGTCAGGAAAAATTTGTTCAAATTCTTCCTGAACTGCGTCAATAAACTGTCCATTCTTATCGTACAAAACAGAACGAGTGCTCGAAGTGCCTTGATCTATTGAAATAATTTTATCGTTCATGATTGCCCTTTTATAACAGTATACAAAAAACTAAGTTACTAAAAACTTATCCACAACAAATTAACAGAAAAATTGTATGTTTATAGTATTGTGTTTTTATTCAAAACACAGTATCTTGTGTCTATAGAGAAAAAAGGACACTACATATAGGGATATCTTCAAAAAAGGAAGAAAAACGAAAAGGGAAGGAAAAATGGAATCAACCACACAAAAAGAAGAAAATAAGCAAAAAACGACACAAATAGAACAAGAACAACCGAAACCAGCCATAGCACCAGGGCAAATGAGAGTCATAAAACGTAATGGCTCTGTAGTTTCTTATGATGCAGAAAAAATAGCCATAGCGATAACGAAAGCTTTTCTGGCTGTAGAGGGAGGAGCAGCTGCTGCCTCAACAAGAATACACAACGAAGTAAATCAATTGGCAAACTCAGTTACTACAACATTCACAAGGAGAATGCCCTCTGGAGGGACACTACATATAGAGGAAATACAAGACCAAGTAGAACTGGAATTAATGAGATCAGGTGAACAAAAAGTAGCTAGGACTTATGTTCTATACCGAGAAGAAAGGAAACAACTAAGGCAGAAAGAAGAGCCACAAAAAGAGGAGAAAGAAGGAATAAGGGTAACTCTAGAAAATGGAGATGAGGACACTCAAGACACAAAACATCTAGAAATAATGGTGACAGAAGCGTGTGAAGGATTAGAGGGAACGAACGCTCAACAAATAATAGATGAAGCAAATAAGAACCTTTATGACGGAGTAACCGAAGAAGATGCTAGGACATCGCTCGTAATGACCTCAAGAACTCTGGTGGAGCAGGAACCAAATTATACTTACGTAACGGCCAGGATATTGCTCGATAACATAAGAACTGAAGCCCTTACATATTTAGGACTACAGAAACAAGCAACACAACAAGAAATGAAAGCCCTCTACCCTCAAGCTTTAAGAAGTTTCTTAACTAAAGGAGTGGAAAATGAAATTCTAAATCCTGAATTACTTGAGATGGATATAGAAAAACTAGGTAAAGCAATAGACTCCTCCAGAGATATGGATTTTACCTATCTTGGATTGCAAACACTATATGATCGATATTTCATCCACGATACAGAAATAAGATATGAGTTACCTCAAGTCTTTTTTATGAGGGTTTCAATGGGTCTTGCTCTTAGGGAAGAAAAAAGAGAAGAAAAAGCCATCGAATTCTATAATCTACTATCAAGTTTTGACTACATGAGTTCTACACCAACTCTCTTTAATTCAGGAACAAAACACTCTCAATTATCATCTTGTTACCTTACAACTGTACCTGATGATCTACATGGTATATACGGAGCGATACAAGATAATGCAATGCTCTCAAAATGGGCTGGGGGATTAGGAAACGACTGGACACCAGTAAGAGGATTAGGGTCACAGATAAAAGGAACAAATGGAAAATCGCAAGGTGTTGTGCCATTTCTAAAGGTAGTTAATGACACTGCAGTGGCAGTAAACCAAGGCGGGAAAAGAAAAGGAGCAGTTTGTTCTTATCTAGAAACCTGGCACGTTGATATAGAAGAATTTGTGGAGCTAAGAAAAAATACAGGAGATGATAGAAGAAGAACTCATGATATGAATACTGCTAATTGGGTGCCTGATCTATTTCTAAAACGAGTATCTGAAGATAAGAAATGGACACTATTCACACCAAGTGATACACCTGATCTGCACGACCTCTATGGGCTAGAGTTTGAAAAAAGGTATGAAGAATATGAAGCGCAAACCAAGACAGGAGAGATAGAATTCTTCAAAGAAGTAGAAGCGAAAGATCTATGGAAGAAAATGCTGTCAATGGTATTCGAAACGGGTCATCCATGGATAACTTTTAAAGATGTATGTAATCTGAGATCTCCACAACAACACACAGGTGTGGTTCATTCCTCTAATCTGTGTACAGAGATAACTCTAAATACAAGTCAAGACGAAATAGCTGTATGTAACTTAGGATCAGTAAATCTAACCCACCACATCAAAGACGGAAAGATGGATGAGGAGAAGCTAGAAAAAACAATAAATACTGCTATAAGAATGCTAGATAACGTCATAGATATAAACTTTTATGCAGTAAAGGCAGCCGAGACGTCCAATATGAAGCATAGGCCAATTGGATTGGGTATTATGGGTTTTCATGATGCGCTATATATGCTGGAAACGCCTTATGCTTCACAAGAAGCAGTGGATTTTGCTGATAAATCTATGGAAATGGTCAGCTATTACGCCATAAAAGCATCAAGCGATCTCGCCAAAGAAAGAGGAGCTTATCAATCATACGAAGGCTCTCTCTGGAGCCAAGGTATTCTTCCTATCGATTCCATAAAATTACTTAAAGAAAGCCGAGGAGAAGATTACCTTGAGATGGATGAAAGTTCATCCATGGATTGGGATGGCTTAAGGGAAATAGTAAGAAACCAAGGAATAAGGAATTCTAATGTTATGGCAATAGCTCCAACAGCAACAATTGCTAATATCACAGGCGTTTCTCAATCTATAGAACCGACTTATCAAAACCTATATGTTAAATCTAATCTTTCAGGAGAGTTCACAGTCACGAATATACCAATGGTAGAGAACCTAAAAAGACTAGGTCTTTGGGATTCGGTCATGATTAATGATCTAAAATATTATGATGGTAGCGTTAAGGGGATATCTAGGATTCCAGAAGAAGTTAAAGAACTCTATGCGACGGCGTTTGATATAGAGCCAAGATGGTTAATAGATGCCGCAAGTAGAAGACAAAAGTGGATAGATCAAAGTCAATCTTTGAACCTATACATAGATGAACCAAATGGTAAGAAACTAGATATTATGTATCGTATGGCTTGGTTAAGAGGTCTAAAAACGACCTATTATCTTAGATCTAGATCAGCTACGACAGCAGAAAAGTCAACGATATCGACAGGAGAACTTAATGCTGTTTCTGCTACAGCTCAACCAGAAGTCCAACCACAAAATAATACAACAGCACCGTCTGCTTGCTCAATACTTGATCCAGACTGTGATGCATGTCAATAAATTTTAGGAGTAAAAAATGTTAAATTGGGATGATTATAACGAATCAGAGAAACCTCAAAAAACGCAACCGATTGTTAAAGAAGAAGTATCTGCTCAAATACAAGAAGCTATTCAACCGATAGAAGAAGCAACCTTAGACCATGTCCCTGCTGAAGCTGGAGACAGGGCAAAGCAAGCAAAAGAAGCTATTGAAATATTAGATGCCAAGGCAGGTGAAGAGGAATTAGAAGGCCTTGCCGGAAGAGTCCAGGTAGACGACAAAGCCATGATTAATTGCAGAGCTGATTTAAATCAGCTTGTACCCTTCAAATATGATTGGGCATGGCAAAAATATCTAGATGGAAGTGCAAATCATTGGATGCCTCAAGAGGTTAATATGACAGCAGATATAGCTCTGTGGAAATCTAATGATGGTCTTACAGAAGACGAAAGAACAATTGTAATGAGAAATTTAGGATTCTTCTCTACAGCAGATTCTCTAGTAGCTAATAATCTAGTGCTTGCAATCTATAGGCTTATAACGAACCCAGAATGCAGACAATACATATTAAGACAAGGTTTTGAAGAAGCCATACATACTCATGCCTATCAATATTGCATTGAGTCATTAGGTATGGATGAAGGAGCCATATTTAATATGTATAGAGAAATCCCAAGCGTAGCTAAAAAAGCATCTTGGGGTCTAAAATATACAAAAGAGATATCCGATCCCGGATTCACAACCGGAACAGATGAAACAGATAAATTATTGCTCAAAAATCTCATTGCTTTTTACTGTGTCTTAGAAGGAATATTCTTTTACTGTGGCTTTACTCAAATCCTTTCTATGGGAAGGAGAAATAAGATGACAGGAACTGCTGAACAGTTTCAGTACATACTAAGAGATGAGTCTATGCACTTAAACTTTGGTATTGATATGATTAACCAAATAAAATTAGAGAATCCTCATCTTTGGGACGAGCAAATGCGTCATGAGGCTGCACAAATGATACTCGAAGGAACTGAGTTAGAAATCCAGTATGCAAGAGATACTATGCCTAGAGGAATTCTTGGTATGAATGCTGGTATGATGGAAGAATACCTTCAATTTATAGCTAATAGAAGGCTGGTACAAATTGGTCTTGAAGAAGAGTTTGAAGGAGCTTCCAATCCTTTCCCATGGATGTCTGAAATCATGGATCTAAGGAAAGAGAAAAATTTCTTTGAAACAAGAGTAATAGAGTACCAAACTGGTGGTGCCCTAACCTGGGACTAAACACAAAAATTATTGCTCATCGTGGTGCATCGGCCGATGCACCCGAGAACACAATTGCGTCTGTGTTGGAAGGATTTAATCAACATGCTGACGGAGTTGAAGTCGATATAAGGCTCACTGCAGATAAAGAGATTATTTGCCATCATGATAAGAATGCACTGCGCACAACTGGTACAGATAGACTAATAAGAGAAATGACTTTAGATGAAGTCAGTTTATTGGAATGTGGAAGTTGGTTTGGAGAAGCTTGGCGAGGAGAGAAAGTGCCGGAATTAACAAAAATTTTAAGTATCCTGCCTAAAGGAAAAGAAATTTTTATAGAAGTTAAAACCAATGAAGTCATAGTCCCTTATCTTATTGAGGATATATATCATCAAAATATAGATATAGACAAAATCACGATCATAAGTTTCTTCCCTGAAGTCATAAGAAGTGTTAAAAAGCATAATCCAAAATTAAAATGTAATTTGCTTATTGCATTTGATTATAAGCGAATTGAAGTTAACGAAATTCTAGATTCTGTTCTCTCAATCGATGCAAATGGTGTTGGAGCTCAAAATCACGATAGATTAAATGAAGAATTAATTGGCTCTTTAAAAGAGATAGGTAAATCGACTCATGTTTGGACAGT
>CERM01007754.1_pt1 | contig 22033 bp, 20 predicted proteins | sample 530791 | NCBI WGS metagenome assembly CERM01 (sample SAMEA2620970, study PRJEB7988) | marine metagenome | biome: marine biome (ENVO:00000447); feature: surface water layer (ENVO:00002042); material: "saline water (ENVO:00002010), including plankton (ENVO:xxxxxxxx)" | depth 5 m | reverse complement strand
ATTATTCGTCAACCTCTCCGAAAGGATTTCTTTCTGTAAAGTCTAATATATCATCATCTGTACTAGCAGTATCATAACCTGCTTCAGAATTCATATCTAAATTTTGTGCATAGTTAGATTGTACGGCTATTGTGTCTGTGCCATCATAAGTCTCTAACATTAATAGTGATTTTTGACCTGTTGCATAATCAAAGGTGTCTTCTAATTCAATTGAACCATCACCTGTTAATGCAACTTGACCAGATTCTAAACCAACTTTGTGATTTAGAGTATTTAATGAAAACTTATCCTCAGCTTGGTCAAGTATCTCTTGACCAGTATTAATCTCTTCGTTAGAGTATTCAAATCTAGTCACTCTTAATTTGTAAACAGGCAAGTTACCTAATTGAAAGAATGGCTCTTGGTCTTCTACAAATTGTATTTCAAAAAATGAATTCATTAAAGGTAGATAAATTATATCTCCTTCATTTGGTCTGCCAACTGCAATTAAGTTAGCCTTACTTGCAACGTGTTCCTCAAATCTTCTTTTAGAAACAACAAGTGTTGTATCTTCTCTAATTTCTAAACCAAATTTTGATATTAATTCTTGTTCGCCTTGGAAACCTTCAGCAGTTTCAAAGTACATTTCAATCATATACGAGTCATCAAAACGACTTGTAGTATCTTCACCTAATACTAAATCTCTGTTAACTAATGTACGTGGTAGGTAGTAAACGTCTTGTCCGTAGATTTTTAATCCTTCAATGATTAGGTCTTCGTGCAATCTTTGTTCAGCAGTATTACCAATGCCTCGTCCACCTTGAAAGTAGTGATTGATTGCCATACATTTTACCCTATCATCATTGCTGGATTTAATTCATAAGACGTTCTAATTTCTTGTTCTAATTTTTCAATATCTCCTAATGCTTGAGAAAATATTTCTTGACCGTTTAAGGTAACTCCACCAATCATTTGAACACCACCAAATTTAGATAGATTAGCACCCCATTGTCTTTTGAACAAAGCAGTCACATATCTTTTTAAAAAGAGGTCGTTGTAAACGTCTGTATTTGAAGCTGGGTCTAATTTTCTATAACACTCTATCACCAGGTATTCGCCAACCTTTAAATCATTTTTCCAGTCCATATCTATATAAAGTTTGTTTTCGTGTTGATTAAATCTCATAGGTTTTTCGCCAACCAATATGTGGTCTAAAAAATCTAAATGTCTTAATACAACATCATAGTTTACAACTGAAGTTGAAGAAAAATCATAAAGGTCATTTAATCTTAATTGATACCTAACATCAAATAGATTCATACTACCTTTATTTGAAAAGGGAAATATATTAATAACTGAAAGAATAGATGATGGTATACCTAACCAATTCTGTCCTTCTTTCCAAGTAGTTGTACTAGAATCGACTGTTGCTGTTTCAGAAGCGTCAGCTGTCATTCTGTCTTTATCTGCTTGTGTGTATTGATACTTTAAATATGTTCTTTTAACACCATCATAGTGGTATTGAGCAAAGTATTGTACTGCTTCATCAATTCTATCTTCAAGTTGGTCATCATCAACATTAATCTCAATAACAGGCTTTCCTAACGCCCTTAAAGCATATTGTTTTAAACTCTCTCTAGTTGCTGGTTCTGCCATTGTTTACACCCTTTTCTGGTATATTTATAATAGTTATTACAGATAGGGTTGGTTTTCTGACACATAAGGAAATAGGTTGTCGGAACAGAATAATTTAATATCTTCGTCTGGTAAACCAAGAGATTGCATAACCCTAGGTGTATGTGGATTTTTTTGTTGATGTTCACAGTAATAATTCTGTGCTTTTATAACATCTACCATCTTGGCTTCATTTTCGTGGTTCTTAATTTTATCTATATAGTTGTTTAAATTAGATACAGCCATTGTACATATTTTATTTAACTCTTCTTCTTCTCTTACATTGCCGGCGGCTATCATACCTCCCGAAAAGATAGCCTTTGCCCAATCCGGCAACTCCCTCTCTTTACTAGGTTTGTACCATTTATTTTCTTCTATAAACCATTTTGTTAATGGGTGGTCTTTTTGTAATAAAGGACTAAAATCGTGAAATGCACCTGTGACTTTTTTCTCACCTGCAATTATATCAAAACCATAAATTGGTCCACCGTTTGTTAACATAGGAAACAAACATAGATGTGCCATCCATAAACCTTTTGTTTCTCTAACATCAACAACATCTAAATGAGCTCGTCTAATATATCTATTATTCCAGGTTCTATTTACCCAGCCTAATTCTTTATTATTGAATCTGTCCATACCTGGTTCATCATATTCAACCAGATTTTTATTTAAGACTTCAACAGTCTCATTACTCCACTTTATTAGTCGGTCCCAAATCATACATTTCCTTAAATAATTTTGTTGCACTTTCAAAACAAAATATTGCTTCAGGCAATACGTTTATCTCATACAGATTTAAATAACTTTCAACTCTTTCTTTAACAATTCTTTTATATTCTTTTGCTTCGTTATGTTTGAATACATAATATCTATTAGGTCCTGGTGTTTTTCTTTTAATCATTTGACCACCTGATAAATCACCTAAATGTCTAACATAAACGTGTGCATAAAGTTTTTCATTCTCACCTCTAATAGTTTCTAAATGTTCGACATATGCTTTTGTACTTTCTGTTAATTCTGGTTTATTATCAACATCTTGCCATAAGTGTTTGTAATCATAGTAAATATGAGGTGCTCTTGGCAAGTTTCTAGTATCTATAAACAAAGAACTTTCTAAACAATACTCTTCTAGTTTAGAATAGCAAGCTAATTGATTGTAAAGATAAGTTGCATAAAGTTTTTCGTCTATTTCACCAGACATTAAAAGTTGTACAAACTGTTGTCTTTCAGCGTTCTTATGATATTCCCAAACTAATTCGGTAATTCTATATTTCTTCTCTGACACCATCTTCTTTTTCCACATCTAAAAACGATTCTCTTTTCCATCTATTATCATCAACACCATTTCTATGGTCAATTATTTTTGATTTATCTAATGGATAATCTTCTCTAACAGAATGGTCTTGTACACCTTGTTTCCATTCCTCAATTGCTCTATTAGAATCCATAATACGCCAATCACCAAAATTTTTTGTTTCTTCCCAAACATTTTTAGTATTCATAAAAAAGTCAGACATACCAACAACCGCTTTGATAGTATCGTGTCTCACTACTGCATATTTTCTTAATTTATATTCTTTTAAAGGATTTAAAAATGCGTCAACATCTTCTTTTGAAATGTTTAATTCATCTTTAAATAAATCAACAACTGTGCCATAGACAACTTGATAATCAAAGTAATCTATTTTGGCTTTTGTATCTATTGGTCTTGTGTGATTGAATTTATATTTGTTACCTAGATAATCAACACCATCAACTAAAGTTGGTACTCTTTGAGCAAAATTAGGTTGTGCTTTAAATGGCCATAATTCTAACCATTTATTTACTAGTTTTTTGCCGGCATTATGATGTTCAAAATCAATAACAGAAAGACAGCCTTCCATTATATTGAGTATATACCAAATGTTATACCAATATGTAGCTTGCTGTTCTTTCGAATATTGTTTGAACTTATCTGTAAAGATTTCGTGATTCTTAAAACTTAAATAGTTTTGTTTCGTTTTGTACATTATATTTCCTCATAATAAAAATAGTTAATCAAAAACTATTTATTAATCACCAGGCGATGAAGACCAGTGAGATTGATAGTTATTTGAACCCCAAGATGAAATCGTTTGAGAATAGTATCTGTAAGGCATAATGTCATACATATAAGTCTGGTTATTACCTTGGTAACCTGTTCTCAATAATTTACCGTGACTATCTCTAGTAGCAAAGTTTTGAGCAGTTGGATAACCATAACAATGAACGTCTACCAACTTGATATTATTTGGTTGTATACCACGTCTTTTTCTATGTCTATTTTCAGAGTTTGCTTCAAATGCTTGCTCTGTCATATGATGATAACCGTCTGACTGACTACTAGGATTTGAGTCTGTATTTGAAGGATAATAACCTCCACTATCGTAACCACCGTACCACATTGAGCCTTCTTCATCTAATATTAGAGGATGGTCGTAGATATAACTACCATCACCTCTGTTTTCATTCATACCACCAACTTGTCTAATGTATTTTGGTCCTCTTAAATGAGAGAACATACCGTGAATACCACCTGAATTGTACCAGTATCCGTTTTGTGAACGTGAACCTCTACTACCATATGTTCCGTAGTTACCATCATTTACCCACATCATACCAGTTGATTTTTGTCTAAAGTAAAACCATTTATGTTCATCACCACCACACCAAAACTCATCAACATCACCGTTTAAGTGAAAATCTGTTCTTTGAAATTGTGAGATATATCTAGTTGCATTATCACCTATACCGTATATACCTGGAACTTGGCCGTTTGTTAAGTAACCTGTGTACCACAAATATCCTTCACCATCAAGTACCCAAGTACCTGCGTGTGATTGTGAAGAGTATGACCAATGTTGTATCATTTTCATACCACCGTATAAATTCCAATTTACTTCTACTCTTCTTGGAATATAATAATATTTTACTCCTTGAGAAGTGTGTGAGCCTTCACCTGTTCCACCACAACCGTGTATGTTTTGTCCCCAAAACCATAAGTATCCGTCTTCGTCAAGAGCGTGGAAAAACATTTCTTCATTACCGTTTGCCCACATATCAACAATTCTTTTACCATTAAAGAATGCTTGAGGAATTTTGATAGGTCTTTTTACATTAACTGAATAGAAAGAAAATGAGTAAGGCGAACCTGCGTTTGTATCAGTTGAATTATTGATACTAGGGTTACCACCACCAAACTGAGCTTGGTTGTTATGACCCCACATCCATACTGAACCGTCTTCGCCTAATGCAAACTGCATACAAGCAGAGTTGTTTTGACCTTGACCTGAAGAACCAATTTTAACCATTTTAGTTTCGTTAAATGGACGTATTGTTTCACCTAACCAGTCAACGGTATCACTTGCTGATACTCTGTTCGTGTAATTTCTGTCGCTAGTATTTGTGTTACCACCCTCGTTATAACCTAATTGATAGTGTGAGTTATAACCAGCAGAGTAAACTTCACCATTATTCATCAACCACCAAGAAGTATTATTTGAAGATACGTGTTGAATACATTTAGGAGTTTCACCATCTGGCGAAACCATATTTCCTGTAAACTCGGTACCTTTTGCAATGTCTTTATTATCAACTGAAGTCATCCAATCAACAAAAGTAAAACCTACGTTTTTAGGAGAACCACGTCTTGCATTACCTGATTGTGAATCACCCATACCCATTTGACCATTGTTGTTATTACCACCGTGGCCATAAAAATCACCATCTGAATGAATTGCACCAAGTGTATAGTTATGTTGTTGTTCTCTTGAATTTCTACCCATATTGTATTTCCACCCTAAAGGAGCTCTATTAGTGAAAGATACAATTTTATTTCTGTCTGGATATGCAAAAGGTGATTCGTAAATTTTCACCCAATATTCACTTGTTGTTCCATCGTGTTCAACAACCCAAGTATTATAACGTCTTGTTCTTTTGATACATTGGTAAATTTTTCTACCAACTGAACACATTTCTCCTGGCTCATATTGTCTGTAAAATTCCCACTCTCCAACATCATCTGTTGAACGTAAGAATAATTGCCAGTATTTTGCGTTGTCTGGTCTAAAAGACTTTTGTACTATTCTTACCGGGTCGAAAGAATAGTTAGCTGTGTTAACAATACTATCTTGTGAAAGTGTATATGAAATAGGGCAATCTCTTATACATCTATAAGATTTACCTTTCCAACCTACAATATCATTTTTAGTGTAAGCTGTTCTATCTCTCCAAGGACCTTGCCAAGTAAGTTTAAATTGTTGTAATTCAAAAGCCATTTTTTTACCTTTTATATTTTCTTATTATATTAAAGCTGGTAAACCGTGATTAGTAAACACAGCATTAATGTCGCTTTTTAAAGTGTCGTGTGCTGTTTTTACAGCAGTGACATCATTAATTAAAGCGTCATAAACTTCTACCTTTGAATAAGTGTCATCAAAAACTTCTTGAAGTGTTGCTCTTTCTAACATTAAACTAGGTGTTTTTCTTAACTTTTTCATAATTGCTAAATCGTCTGCGTCTGTAGCATCCATAACTTTTACACCATATGTGGTATCATTAGCACCAGTAGTTGTAATTGTTACCTCACCGTCATCATAAGAGGAATAGTTGTAACCATCAATTGTCATTAACGCTACAGGACCTGTTCCAGTTGATACGGCAGGATGTACGTAATCGCTTTCAAGAGCAATCTCTTTAAGTCTGAATACTTTTTTTGCCATTTTCTTTTTCTCCTTTAGAATAGTAATATATTATTGTATTACTATTTATACTATTTATATGTTATCTACCGTGGCCTTGATTATAAGCCTGTCCATTTGATGAAGTCCAACCGTGTGTCCACCAGTTATGGCCAGACAACCAATAATTTCTTCCCCAATAAAACATTTTTCCGTGTTCATCTGTGTATCTGTAACCACCAGCATATTCAGATGAACCTTGGTCATCTGAAGTAATATGCATTGTTTTAACTCTAGCACCGGCAGGTGTCACCCAATGGAAAGGATGATTATTACCATCTTCACCAGTCCAGTTTGTACCCGCCTGTGGGTGCAACATAGAATTTCTTGAATCATAACCATAACAAAATGCTTCACCACTATCTGTAATCCAGAAAGATTTACCTTGGTCTGAATAATCACCTGAAACGTGTACTTCTTTTAGATTTGTGACTTTTTGCACTACAACTGGAGATGTATCGTTACTAGTATTACCTGTACCACCATTACGGTAAGAACCATTATGTCCAAAGTGATATGTAGTACCATCTTTTGTTCTAACAAATGAAGTTTTGTAACCATTCCAGTACATTGTCCATAAGTCAACAATGTCTCCGCCTGGTGCAACTTCAGTTTTTGTTAACTGTGTATTATTTGTTGTTGTACCATCACCAAAGTTACCATAGTTATTTTCACCACAATTCCAAATATATCCGTTACCGTCTAGTAAGGTTACCCAACCATCATCACCGTTACCTTGAATTTGCCATACTGCGATACCGTTGTTTGCAACAGGATCCCAACCTTGCATTTTTGTAGGTCTGTATTTGTCAGTTGTTGTAGTATCACCTAATTGGCCGATACCGTTATTACCCCAACCGTATATTTGGTCACTAGCTGTTCTTGCATATGAGCTTCTATTTGTTGTACAAATATCAATAATTTTTTCGTTATCAAAATATTTGTTAGGTATTCTGTAAGGTGCAGCTTTATTTTGTGTTCTACCATCACCTAATTGACCTTGGTCATTGTAACCCCAAGACCATACTGTACCTTTATCGTCAAGCGCTAAAGTGTGACCTGTACCATCACTCCAAGGATCATTAGCTACTTTAACAATTTTAACATCTTCTAAACCGTGAACTCTAAAAGTACCGTTTCTATCGCCTTGTTCGTTACCAATACCCATTTCACCGTTTGAGTTTTCACCATTTACATATAATTCTCCGTTATCCATTAACCAATAGGTTCTATTTCTACCTTCAGCAATTTGAATACATCTAGGTGTGTGTAATGGTTTTCTTACTGTACTTCTATTTCTACCTCTGTTCTCGTTGTAACCTGTGTAGTTTAAGTCTTCACTTCTCCACCAATCTCTCCAAATGAAGTTGATTTCGTGATAGAATGAAGCATAAAAAGAACCATATGTTTGGAAACCTGTTCTAGGATAGTTAATACCCCAAGCAACACCATTTTTATCAATGTGTCTGTATTGACTATCAATATGAGACACCGTTTGTGTACTGTGTTTGTAAGGCCAATGAATAGGACCTCTGTTAGGATACCAAGCATTAGCTTCTCTAACTTGGTTAACTTGTCCACCAAAATCTTCCCAGTCATTCCAATAAGATTGTATATGTGCTGGATATTCTTGATATTGTTCTGCAATAAGTTTACCACTTGTTGTAGTAGATTTTGTCATCAAAGGAGACCTTGTTGGTTCTTGTGGACCGTAATGAGGAGGTCTACCTAAAGAATCTCTTAAACATCTGTACATACCTGTAGGTGATAGTGGTTGAAATTCTGAACCAGTACCATCTGCTCTTCTTTTTTTCTTGCTGTATATAACTATATCATTATATTTGTAGTGAGTGTTTACATCATACTCACCTCTAAATTTAATACCTGTTTGTAATCTATCCCAATGTTTGTAACCTCTCCAAGTTTCTTCAACATTCCAACCTAAATCAGAATTCATATCAGTTTTACTTGCAGCTAAACAGAAAGGATAAATTGTTTGACTTTCCATTTTAAAGTAACCAATTGGTATATAAACTTCAACGTGTCTGTCTTGATTTTTCTTCCAAGAGTATTGTTGACCACCTCTTGTTAAACCATTTTCAGTTGTGTATGCTGGCATATCACCTGTGTATAAAGAGCCATCATTTTGTATTGTGTCAGCAAAAGTTTCTTTGTATTGTGTTTCTGTAACCTGTTTATTGTTTAAGAAGTATCTTACTAAACCGTTTTTGTTAGCGCCTCTCCACATTGGAGTGTTTGAAGGAGCAAATGCTCTCGCTCTTGATGATGGAGTAATTGTTTCTGAAGAATAACCCATTTTAGAATGAGCAGTACAGTAATAGTAAAGTTTTGGTGCACCTTTTCTTACAGTAATTTCGGTGTATGCACCTTTTTTACCTGGTGTACCTACAACTTTAACGCCTGTTGTGTATTCTGAACCTGAACCGTGTGTACCATCTTCGGTTGTAGAAAATCTTAAAGGATGACCTGTGTTTGAACTATCTGATTGTTCAAATCTATAAGTTTTACCCTCTGTTAAGTTTAACGCAACATCAGCTGTTGCTGTTGAACCGTTAATTGAATATTTGTTTGTTGAACCTGTGTTGTAATATGGGTGATTAGTTGGGTTGCCTGAAACAACTTCAACTTCTAAAATTCTTTCATCAACAGCAGTACCATCAATTGTGTCTGGTAAATAAAATGTTGTACTATCATTAACTGTTTCGTTATTAGGTCCTCTAATAATTTCTGAAAAAGTTATTGAAGTAGAAGTACCAGCACCATTCATTCTTGTGTCTTCAGCATTAGCACCTGCAGCTGATAGATATAAAGGATAGAAGTTACCTGAATCGCCTGTTGATGTTTCGCCAATAACAAAATAAGGTCCGTCTAAATCAGCGGCTAATGATGTTCCTGGTGAAGCATTGTGAATACCATCAGCAGTTTTTGAAAATCCTAATGGAAAAGTTTTATTTGATTCGTCTCTTTGGTCAAATCTGTATTTGTATCCTTCTTTGAAATGTGTAAAGTGTCTGAAACCACCACCTTGACCACCAAAGTTTTCTCTTCCTAAATCTACACTACCTAATCTATTGTCAAATCTAAATTTGTTTGAAGGAGATGTTTGAACATCAACTCTAAAATTGTTTTCTACTGGTACGTAATTTTGAAAGATTGAAATTTTGTTTGTATTTAATTCACCATAACCAAAGAAGTCGCCTTTGTCTCCCATAACATAATCTTCTTCATCATTTAATAAATGTGATTGATAATCTAGTAAGTAACCACCATTTGATGAATTGTTTGAAAACCAATTTGCTTGTCCAAATTTTTGGCCATTTCTTGTTGACTCTTGTGTGTTTTCATCTGAGCCATATCTTGAAGTGTTGATAATAGGATTACCAGTTTCATTTGTTCTTTGGAAGTCATCATCTAATACGTGATAACCTCTTCTAAAATTAGGGTCGTTTGAGTATGTTCTTGTCCAAAAATAACCTGTGCCTTTATCGCCTGGAGCATAGTTATCATAACCATTTGATAAGTAAGGATTAGTACAAATCCAGAGTGTATTGTCAAACCAACACACATCATCTTTACGATATGTAGTATCGTTGTTCCAATCTCCTTGGTAACTAAATTTTACTCGTCCTAAATTTATTTTTGCCATAGTTTTTAATCTCTCTTATTATTTATCCTAAAATTGGTACGTGAGCTGTACAATAAAGTTGACCATCAGAATTTCCTTGCATATAACTTCCGCCATATCCGTTTAGATAATATCTGTTATCAAATGATTTATATTCCCAAAATGCATAAACAGCGTCAGAGTTATCACCATATCCACAACCTCTCATATCTTCAACATTTCCTGTTAATGACATAGGAAATCTTACTTGGTTGAAATGGTATCCTTGGAAATGTTCTTTTAAATTTTCAGCATTTCTATCATTTGTTGAGTTAGTTGATGACCAACCATTTGAAGATTGACCATATCTATTATCACCACACTGGAATACGTGTCCGTCCCAAGTTAAAATTTTTGTTGATAAGTCATTTCCGTGAGGGAAGCCTGCAACTAATTTAACATTATGGAATTCTCTTTCGGTATCTGAACCTAATTGAAATTTAGGTGTCACAAAACTATTTTGTGTATCAGCATTACCGTTTCCTAATGAACCGTGGTTATTATAACCAGCACATTGAATATTACCCAACGAGTCTTCTATCCACATTTGTGCGTGATTACCGTTACCTGTCATCCAGAAATTATTACAATCTGCATTGGCAGCATTACCACAACCATTTGAACAAATTGTCCAAGTGTTTAATACTGTTGTGTTACCATTACCCATATGACCTTGGTTATTTCTACCTGTTGTATAAAGTGTTCCTCTTTCAGTCAAGATTGCAACCGTATTGTCATCTGAATGGTTTAGACCTTGGAATTTTTTAATTTCACCAACACCTGTGCCATCAAAAGTTACCGTTGAAACTAATTGAGGTGTATTTTGGTCAGTAGTATTACCGATACCTAATTGACCATCTGCGTTTCTTCCCCAAACATATAATTTTTTCTCTTTAGTATATGCATATGCTGAAGCATAAGCGTCACCAATTGTCCAAAATGCCTCAATCTCTTCATTATTGAAATTTGTTTTTGCAATTTTTTGAGGTGTGTTATAGTTTGTTGTGTTTGCCGTTCCTAATTGACCATATGCGTTATAACCCCAAGACCACAATTCTCCATCTTCATCAATTGCATAACAAGAGTGTGTGTTAGAGTTGTAACCTTGCCAGTTAGATAAGAAAATTCTTTTAATTCTTACACTTCTAAATACGTGTGCTGAATCTGTAGCAGCTAAGAAAACATTTTGATTAGAACCACCAACTCTTACGGGGTGGTCTCTGTTAGAAGTTGAGGCGTCACCATTTTGTCCGTGACCACCATAACCCCAATGATAAACTTCGCCTGAATTCATAAGCGCCATACCTGATTGGTAACCACCTTCAATTTGAATTACTTTAGGTACTTCTCCGTCTGGAGTTGTGTGAACACCTGTACCACCGTTATCTGTACTTCTCCACCAATCATAGTGGTTAAATGACATTTGAGTAGCAGTCATAAAGTCGTGGTTAAATGCGTTTTGACCATTTGAGTTAGAACCCCAAGTCCATATATTACCTGTACCACCTAAAAATACTGGCCAGTTAACACAATGTCTTGATGTTCTTTGTCCTGATAATCTGTAATATTTGTTATCGTCACCTATTGGACCGTTATTAATTAGTGACATACATTCGTGAGAGTTACCTGAAAATAAAGATGAAGCACCTCTAGTTTGTTTTCTAAGCGTAGCAACATCACAAGTTAAATCTGCGCCGCCGCCAAAAATATCTCCATCAAATGTTAATGTATCATTAATGACATTATTTTCACCACCCGAAATCATACCTGTATCGTTGAACCATCTTTGGTCTCTTTTTGAATCAAAGCTAACTCTTTCAACTTCTATTGTAGCTGAACCTGCAACACCAACTCCATTTGCATTAAATGTAAAGTCAGCACCACCACCGCCACCTAATGAAGCGTCAGCAATTGTTACTGTTTCGTCATCAACATATCCTGAACCACCTGTTGGTGTAGTTGATTTATTTCTAGTTTTGATAATTTCAAGATTTGAAACTGCGCCTGTAGAGTCAACTGTCACATTGAAAACTGCACCTGTTCCAACACCAGTTGTTGCTGATTGTGAAACGTTTGTGTATGTTCCTGCTGTTCTTAAAGCGTCAGCAGCCGAAAATGTATCCGTATCTAAAATACTACCGTTACCTTGAACTGTAATTTTAAAACATCCTGGATGTGCGTTAACAGCCGAGTTTGATGTAGATTTAGGAGATACATTTCTGAATACTCCGTGTAATCTTGAAGCGTCAGCAGCTGATATACTATCAACTGATTCTATAACACCATTTTGTTCATATCTTTCATCATCTGATTCGTATTCAGCACCCATTTTTAGCCAGTACATATTACCATCTGTATCAACATTTCTGTTGTATGGTAAAAATCTTTCTGTGCCATCTGTTGTATGTTGTCTTAAACATATGTAAGTAGATAGAGTTTCTTTCTTTGATTGTCCTTCGTAGTCAGTACCCATATCATTACTGATACCGTGTCTAACTTGAACAACGTCATTCTCATAGTAAGTTGTGCCAGATGTTAAAACGTGTAGACCTTTCCAACTAAATGAATTTCTTAAAGGTCTCCAAGTATCCCAATCTGCAACTACAATTTTACCACCGTAGTTTGCACCACCTGTACCAGCTGAGAAATACCAAATTTCATCTGGTGTATCTTTATTAAAATCTATAACAACTTTTCTTGAAGTTTTTGTATTGAATTTTGCTGTGGTTACGAAATCTGCTTGACTAACCATTTCTTCATTATGATAATAAGTCACACCTGTTGTTAAGTAATTTGATGTTTGACTTGTTGCTGTAGTAGCTAATGCTAAAGGTTGGTCATCATTGTTATTATTATTTTGATAGAATACTATTTTATCACCTCTTCTTACATAAAGAGTTTGTGCCCACTCAATAGTAGAAGTAATGTCAGCGTCTATTTGAAATTTTGTAGTTGAGTCGTTAGGGTCTGTTGTAGCTTGAATATTGTAATAATATTGTGTGTTTTGTTGTGGTCTTTTTCCACTCACATTAGCTTCTCTAACGTTTAAGTAATCAGTATTATTCCAGATTACAATATCATCTTTTTTATAAGTAGCCGCATTATCGTAATCGCCACGATAATTAAACCATAAATTTCCAATTTTTGTTCTAGTGATTGCCATTGTTAATCCTATTTATACCTTCATTATTGATTACTTGGAGATTCTGAAGCACTTTCAGTATCACCAGTTGTTTTGTAAACTAAATTTCCTGCTTTGTCTATTGCAATTCTCATTGAACCATTTATAACATCAAAACCTGCGTTTTGTTCAGCTGCATTAAATAATGTATCTTCAAATTGTGTCACTTCATTAAAGTTAGTTATTACTTTTCTGTTAACATTACCTGTGTCTCTATCAAACGATAACGTTTGTAAAGTAGGTGTCACATTTGTATCAACATATGATTTTGTTGCCAAGTGTGTACTAACAGTTGGAGTGATACTAGATTTAGGTAATGTCGTAAAGTTTATATCACCTGTTGTTGCGCTAATATCATTTCCTAATATATTTATATTACCAATTGTAGCTGAGTTTACAGTCAAGTTGTTTTGACCACCACCTAATTGGTTTTCAACAAACGTTCTAATTGCTTTCTCGGTTACGAGAGCATTATCAGAATTGTCTCCTAAAGTACCGTCAGTTGAGAATTCATTTACAGTTGCACCAAAGTTTCCTAATGCAACAGAGCCTAGTGATAACTGTCTCAAACCAGAAAGGTCAAAAGCTTCAGCATTCAATGTTGCCTTACCTGTTGACTGTTCTACTCTAAACAATTCACCAACTCTAAAGTTACCATCTTGGTCAGTAGATGTATAGAATACTCTACCTCTATCTAAATCTTCAACTTCATCTGATTGGTCTGGTTGTTGTGTGTAACCATTTAAATCAGGATAGTTTGTAGTTGAAATACCACCTGTACCAATATCTAGGAAGTCGTGACCTGTTAATCTTATGTTAGAATATTTAACTCTAATTGTAGCACCTGTCGTATGTGTAGGAGCATTTGCTTTTGAAATATTTGGAGAAACTTCCATACTAGTAATACCACCGTTTACGTGTGATAACACGGTTACGATAATATAACTTACACTTGAAGCATTTGCAAATACAATACTTGAACCTGGTTTTGGTGAAGCAGATAAACCTGAAGTTTTTACTATTGCACCAACTGGTAAAATGTCTGCGTAACCATCACCACTTACGGTTGCTGTTGTGTTTTCTTGTTTGTAACCTGAACCTGCAGCTACATATGTCCATCTTGAAATTACACCGTCACCAATTGTAGCAGTTCCTGTTCCTAATGTTGTAGCATTCGGGTCAGTTAATGAAATTGAAGGAGCTGATGAGTAACCTGCACCACCGTCAAGTATTAAGAATTTTTTAATGATTGTATTTTCAATTACAACTCTTGCTACTGCGTTTCTTGTTGGAGAACCGCCGCCTGTAATTGTCACTCTTGGCTCAATTTCATAATTTGATGTTGCGTTTGGAGAAACTGCAACACTTGTTGGACCAAATACATCAAAACCTGCTGAACCGTCTTCTTTAAACATTGTAGCAGTTTTAGTTGAAGCTGTGTATGTACCAACGTAACCTGTTTGACCAGAAGCCGTACCACTAGTAATGGTAATTCTCATACCATTGTAGAAGTTATCTGCTTGTGTATCTGAAGCTGCCAGTCTGATAGATGTTGTTGAACCACCTTGAGCAACACCGATTGTAGTAAAGTGACCTGCACCGTTTGTTGTTGTGTCAATGTGTTTAACAGCACCATCAGCAAAGTCAGCTGTAAAGTTAGCATTTGCGCCTGAACCTGTAATTGTTTCTGTAGCAGATGTATAAGTTTCACCTGCGTATTCTTGTTCTAATCTGTAAATACCAGCGTTTGATACTAATGCTCTTCCGATAATTGCTTCATTATCTCTTGTAGTAACCGTTGCTGTAGCTGGAGTTTCGTTTGCGTCAACACCTGAAGCAACTGAACCTTTTTCACCATAAGAGTTGTTAGAGTTTAGTGAACGAATAACTGAACCGCCGTCAGCTAAATAACCAACGTGACAGTAATATGTAAATACTGATACTAATTCTGATTTTGAACCACCTTTAGACCAACAACCGATACCACCATCAAGAACTTGCGTAAAGTCGTTTGCAAGAATTGATTTGAAACCAGCGTTGTGTAAAGTACCGTCAATTTTAATACCAACTGCTCTACCACCAATTGATGAACAGTTTTGTACGAAAGGTGACCTTTGAATAATGTGTACAGACGTATCTGTTGGACCTGTTCCTGGGTCTAACGCAACAACTGAACCTGAAGCATTACTACCTGTTCCCTCTGTTAATCTTGTAATACCATCACCACTTGCTGATGAAGCTAATTGACCTTGCATTCCACTAAATGTCATACCTGTTAAAGTACAAGAGTCATTTAATCTAAACATAGTCTGTCTATTATTAGGTGTAGAGTTATCACTTGAAATACCTGCACCAGCACCATTGTCTGTTGTAGTGTCTGGAGAAACGGTAACACTTCGTAAGTTATCACCGATAAGAGCAGTTTTTCTCGGAACTTTAATAGGCAATTGCTCTGTGTATGTTCCTGTTTCTATTTTAACTGTTTTGAAATTTGTTGTATCTGAAGCTAATTGAGTACAAGCATAGTTTAATGTTCTCCAAGGTAATTCTGGAGTTGTGCCTCTGCCTGAATCTGTGTTGTCAGTACCTAGTGTTGATACGTAATAAACTTTGTTACCTATATTAGGATAAGACCAAGCTAAATCTGTACCATCTGATTTTAAAAATTGTCCTGCTGACCCAATTGGCAATCTTACTCTTTGAGTTGCGTCTCTTGTAAGAATATCACCTCTTGTAGTTAATGTTGCATTTGAATCACCTTCAGCTAATAGGTTCCAAGATGTTTGACCAGAAACATCCGGTCTGTTTGACGCTGACGAAGTATGATTTGTAATTGCACGATAAGAAGAAGACGCATAACTAACTGCGTCACCAATTTTGTATGTAGTGGCAGTTGCCCAATTGCTTCTCCAAAATAATCCTTCTACAACTAAATCCCAATATGAATCTGTTGTTCCTGTAGGCTCTTGGTTCGTACCATCAATTTTTGCCACATAGTAATGACCACCGTGATTAACTGTATCACCAGTTTTGTATGCTGTCGCATTTGACCAAGTACCTGTGTTATTAAATCCTGTAGATAATAATTTCCAATCAGCAGAGTTATTATAAGGTACAACGTTAGTGTTTGACCTTTCTGCAACATATTGATAACCACCGTAGGTTACAATATCACCTAATTGGTATAAAGAAGAACCTGACCAACTATCTTCAAATTCTAATCCTGAAACGAATAAATTAAATTTCGTTTCGTCCATTGTTGTGCCTGAAGATGTGTGTTGAGTTGTACAAACATATAAACTTGCACCGTATTTTACAACGTCATCATTTCTGTATGATGTAGATGTTGCCCAAACACCTCTCCAACCGAAACCTCCAGCAAACACTTGCCATTTTGAAGTATCGTCATATAAATCTGCTTGTGATGTATGTCCTGTGATACATCTGTATGTTGAACCACCAAAGGTAACAATGTCATCAATTTTGTAAAGTGTTGTTCCTGCCCAATTACCTTTGTAATCAAGACCACCAACCATTTGTTCCCATTTTGCCGTAGCGTGGTTTAAATCTGTATAAAAGTCTGAATCGCCTGTATGATTTACTAGACAAACGAATGAATTTCCACCATAACTGATTACATCATCTTTAATGTATGCTGTTCCAGTAGTCCAAGCACCTTTGAAGTGAAACTTTAATCTACCTAGTATAAAATCTGCCATTTTACTTCCCTATATTTTTTTACTGCCAGTTTCTTGTTTCGCCATCTTGCGAAGCACCATACTGATACGAGTCATTAATTCTTAACACAATGTTTCCATTTGCGTCCATAAAGTAAGTAGCATTGTTTTCATCAAAAACGTGCTGTTCATACTTTCTGAATTTAGTATTTGGTTCTCTAGGGTCAGTAGAAGAGCTATAATCAGTTGGTATTTCATTTATATTAGTACCCGCTGTATAACTACCACTTGCCTTAGTCAATTCATTTTTTTGAAAGTCTGCAACTGAACTGTATGCTAGACCCTCACCATTATCCATTTGAATAGTATTACTTTCAAACCAATTTGTTTTAGTGTACGTTAAAAGTCCTGTTTCGTCTCTACTTAAAGCGTGAAAACTATAATCTGCCGTAATCGTTTTACCGTTTGCGTCTTTGGCAATGTATTGTTTGTTAACGACTAATGACATTAAACATTTCTCCTAACTTAAATCCTATGTATATTTATAAAAGTTTATTATGTTAATTCTAAAATTGACAAAAAACATTCCAAACTAGTTGCCGTACCAAAAATTCTGATTTTATCACCAGGTTCAAGGTTTATTGGCTTATCTATCTGCAACGAATCAGCAGGTGGAACTTCACCATTTGTCAATACACTTCTAAAAGTTGTACCACCATCAACTGTTACCTTAATAGTCACCTTTTCAGCGCTTGTGGCTGCTGTATTTGAGACCATAATTGCGTGAAGTACAGCTCTAGTTGACGCTGGTGCTGTATAAACGTCTGCTGTAGAGTTATCTACAATCACACATTGAGCGCCTGCATTTTTAAATAAACTAGCCATATTATCCTCCTAAAGCAATCGCAAAAGCAATAGCGTCACCCTCACCCGTTAATGGGTCACCGGATGCCGTACCGTCTTTAGTTAAGTTACCAGTTGTAATAACATCACCAGATACGTTTGGTAGTCTGACAATTCTATCACCAGTTGGTTCAACAACCTTTAAAGTTGTTTCAAATGCGTTTTCTAAAAGACCCTCAAAGATAAGATTAGAGCCGTTAAGTATAATATCATTTGTTGTAATCGCTCCGTTTGTAGTCACATCTTGTAAGATAACAGAACCAGCACCACCTAATTCTTTTACAGTACCGTTTGAAAGTTTTGTATAAAACTTACCGTCTGTTGCGTTCATAGCTAATTCACCGACTGCTAATACAGCAGCTGATGGTATTGCTAATGAAGTTTCTGAACGTTTTGGTTTGATTACAGTTGACATTATTTTCTACTCTTTACCTTAAACTTAATTCTATTAATAAGTTTATCTTTTGTTAATCTTCTATCTAATTCAATACCGATTTTTCTACCGATATTTTCTAATTCTTTTTTAGTTTTGTATTGCAAATCACCTATTCTAACAACGTTTGATTTTTTTGGTGCTTTAGGTGGTTCATAATATGTACCAACAACCATATCTATTAATTTTGTAAACCATTTCACTAGAAAGAGCCTCCGTCAATCAAAGTTATTTCAACATCACCTGAAGTGACACCAAAATTATCTGAACTGAATTTTGCAACACCAATATTTGAATTACTTGCTAATTCACCAGTAATCGTTAGTGTGTTTCCGTTAGCAGTTGTATTCATACCTTCGCCTGCCAAAAATTCTAAAGTACCACCAACACTAACTTGACCTTGTGTTGATGTTTCGTCTGTAAAGTAAATAGGGTCAGCAAGTTTAGAACTTGCAATACTACCTGCTAACATAGCGTTAGTAATACCTAATGCTTTAACTCTTAATGCGTCTGTAGCTACTTCAATAGAAGAACCATCTACTTCAACATCTAAAGTATTTCCTGCTTTACTTAAAGCTGCACCCGCTGTGATTTGACCTGCACCAGAAAATTGTGCTACATCTAAATCAGTTGTACCGAATGTTGGAGCGCCTGTGTGTGTAAATGTATAACCGTTATTAGCGTTAGCAGAACCTTCTTCAACAAATACGAAAGCACCACCTGATAATTCTGATGGTTGGTCTTCCGGAGTTGCTCTTGTTAATACAAAGGCAGTTGAACCGTTACCTTGTGTAGAAACAACATAGATACCGTTTTCTGAAGCGTCTGTTTGGTCTTTAACTAAAATTCTATCGTTTACAATCGGAGAAACACCATCTAATACAATTGCACCATTTGATGTTGCTGTTAATGTTGCACCTACACCTGAACTTCCGTTAGAGTAAGTCGCCGATAAATCAGCAGTTGTACCTGCTCTACAAGATGGTTTAGTATCTAATCCTTGAGCAACTTGGTCAACATATGATTTGTTAACAAGTGATTGATTATCAAAACCACTTCTATCTTCGTAACCACTAGGAACTTTAACTGTACCTGTGCCGTGTGGATTGATATTAATATCTTTGTTTGCTGATGTTGTTTGTAATGTTTGACCATTAATTGTAATGTCATCAACTACTAATGATGTTAAACCACCAATATCTGTTGTTGTTGAACCTAATGTTAAAGTAGAGTTACCTAAAATGGTTTCACCATTTGTCGATAACTTAGCATTGGTAACTGCGTCATCAGCTATTTGATTTGTGTCAACACCTGAATTTGTAATATTGAAAGTGACAGTATTATCTGTTATTGCCGAATCTATACCTGTACCACCAGCAAATGTTAATGTTTCATTTGTGTTGTATTGGTCTGTGCCTGTATCACCGGCCATATCAATATTTTGGAAAACTGTTTCAAATCCTAAATTACCTGAACCATCAGTTTTTAAGAATTGACCTGCTGAACCGTCTCCGTTTGGTAAAACAAAAGTTGTTGTAGCAGATACGTCATTTGGTGATTTGATGGCAATAAAATTAGAACCGTTGTTAGTACCTTCGTTTAATTTGATAGTACCACCAATAGTTGCTGAATTACCAACAATGAATTCGTCTATTGCTTTGTTGTTGTCAACAATGAGTGTTGAGTTAGCAGTTAATGAACCGTGTGCGTGGTCATTTAAGTCTGCAAAATATTTACCGCCGATAACGTCAATACTAGTTGCGTCACCATTTAAATCTACTGAACCTGTACCAATGAATAATCTATCTCCTAGATTAGATACTGTACCTGTTCCATATGTTAAACCTAATTCACCTTGTTTGAGTGTACTTGGTGCTGAAGTTGCTGAACTTCTTTTTATCTGAATTACTGTTGCCATTTTTTAATCCTAAAAGTTACCACAATTAAATAAGAGCGTTCCGGTTGTGGTTACAATCTCCGTTCGGGTTACAAATTTTCCGTCTGAAGCTCTATATTGTAATAATGCACCATCATTTAATTCTGTTGTGTCAACATCACCTAATAATTTAAGTTGTAAAGTGCTATTTCCAGCTGCCTGAGCAGAGGGTAAGGTAACTGAAACTTTTTTTGGACCGGCACTTGTATTTACGTTAATTTTAGCTGTAATATCAGGCATAAAACTCCCTCTCTTTACTATATTTATAACGTTAATAAACTAGATTATGTAGTAACCTGTGGTCTTACTGTAATAACGCCTTCAATTACTCTAGTGACAACATCACCAGTTTGAATTTCTAGGTCATAAACGTACCTAGTGTCTTCCAGAGCGCCTGTTTGGGAGGCAGATAGAGCTAGCGTCACAATTCCTGAAGCGGAATCTGAAGCGATTGTAGTAGTCATTGCTACTCTTGTTCTTGTAGAAGCAAATCCTTTTGCTAACTTTGCTGTTGCTGTGTAACCTGCAAGGTTGAAAGGGTTGCCATTTGCGTCTTTTACTGTCACATCCGAAGTAAAAGTTGCTCCTGCGTCTATTTGTAAGTTAGCTATTGCAGCCATCTATTTTGTCTCTGTCTGTTCGTTTTTAAGTAATTCTACTATTTTCTTATTGTAAAAATCAGTTAGTACATCAATCTTTTCAATTTCTAGCGTATGTCTAGTTTTATTAACTTGAATTTCTTGTCTTACTACCAAATAATTTTGTAATTCTGGACTAAATTTAGTCTCATCAAATTCTTTACCATCTATTGTAATCATATCAATTGTTCTCCTTATGTTATTATTTATATTATAAATAAGGTTATATAGGAGAAAAATATGGCATATTGGAGATTAACTACATATACTAGACCAGATACAGACACAGAGTTTTATATTAGAAGAACTGTGGCTGAGGTAAAAACTGCGTCTGTTATAGGTGGTAAAATTATTGAACTTGAAAATGCTGGCAAGATTACTAACTATTCTATTCATTATAGTGAAGATTTATTGAAACAGTATGTGAAAATTGGATTTGATACTGAATCTTCTTACAATGAGTTTAAGACCTATTGTGAAAGTCAAGCAGAATATACTACATTAAAAGGTGATTTTAAAACTAATAATAGTATTGTAGAATCAACATCTGAATCAGCTGAAGAACCTACTGTATAGATTGTTTAGGTAAATTTATATTATCAGTTGTAGCAGATACGTTTTGCCAACCAGTAATTTCATTTGAACTAGTTTGATATAAACCTGGCAACAACCTATAATCTAAATCATCACTAATTAATTTAGTTAATCTTTTAACTGCATTTCTTTTCTTTGATGTTTGAATAGAAAAAAAACAATCAAAACCTCTTGCCTTTGCCCATTTAGTTTGATATGGTATAAAGTAATCGGCCGCCGGTCTAATCTTTTCTATTATATCTTTAGACATAAATCTTTGTCTATATTCAGGCATTGTAAATAATCTATCTACAACTCTTACCAAATTATTACCATACTTATACACACCAGAAAAACTAATTGGCATTCCCTTATACTCTAATACATTAAACATAAGATAGTTTGACCATCTTTTTTGCATATTTTCAATTGTATAATTTTTAGAGTTTTCGTGTGGTAAAGAACTTGCTAATATAAAAAGTCCTGATAATTTATTAAATTCTTTTATCTCTCGTACAATGCAATCTTCCATAAATGCCTCTTACTACCACCATTTTCTCTTTTGTGATTGGTTGCTTTATTATTATAAATTAA
>CERM01018784.1_pt1 | contig 22502 bp, 47 predicted proteins | sample 530791 | NCBI WGS metagenome assembly CERM01 (sample SAMEA2620970, study PRJEB7988) | marine metagenome | biome: marine biome (ENVO:00000447); feature: surface water layer (ENVO:00002042); material: "saline water (ENVO:00002010), including plankton (ENVO:xxxxxxxx)" | depth 5 m | reverse complement strand
AAGGAAATATATTATGGCTCATAATCTTGAAATTGTAAATGGTGAAGCTCAAATGGCATATCGTTTGTCTTCTGGTGTGCCTTGGCACGGCATGGGTGTCCCTGTCAATGATGGCATGACTCCACGTGAAATGCAGGTTGCTGCTGGCCTAGACTGGGAGGTCGAAAAGGTTGACACTTTTATTCGCTATCGTGGCGATAACCAAAAAACTGGGTCTCAGGCTCTGGTTCGTAACACCGATGGTAAGATTCTTACTATGGTCGGTGAGGGTTGGAATCCCTGCCAGAACTCAGAGGCTTTTGAATTCTTTACCGAGTTTGTCTCTAATGGCGACATGGTAATGGATACAGCTGGATCTCTACAAGATGGTCGTCTTGTTTGGGCTGCGGCTGATGTGAACGATGGGTTCTCATTGTTCGGTGGTGACGAGGTGAAGGGTTACCTTCTATTCTCAAATCCGCACCAATATGGGAAGAGTATTGACGTTAAATTCGTAATGACTCGTGTGGTGTGTAATAATACTCTGACCATGGCTTTAACTGAGAAGGGCATGCCTGCAGTCCGACTCTCCCACCGTACCGAGTTCGACGCTGAGAAGGTCAAGACGCTCCTCGGTATTTCACACACTCGTGTGGAACAATTCAAACAGGCAGCTGAACTGTTGGGTTCAAAGCGTTACACTAATGATTCTTTCCAACAGTTTCTTGCAAAAGTGTTCGGTGAGTCTACAAAGCGTGACAAGGTACTCAGTCGTACTGCTGAACGTGCTTTTGAAATTGTTGATACCCAGCCAGGTGCTGAATTCCGACCTGGTAGCTGGTGGAATGCATATAATGCAGTCACCTACTTGACTGACCATGAACTGGGTCGGTCGGCTGATGCTCGAACTGCATCGGCTTGGTTCGGAGCCAATGCAAAGCGTAAATTGACTGCTTTGGAAACGGCTGTGGAAATGGCGGAGGTGGCGTAAGCCACCTTTCACCTTCTTTGATTAAGGAGAAATTATGGAAATGTTAAAAAATATGGCAGTCGGTCTTGCCACGATGGGATTGATTATTGGTGGTACTCAATTGTTCCTTATGATCGGTACCGCAATCGTGGGTGACAAGGAGATTGCAGCTACTGCACTTCTCGCAACCTCTTTGATATTCATGTGTTACATCTTCGGCGGGCTCACCCGGTCAGTTTTCTTTAACAAGAAAAGTTAAAGCCCACCCAGGCATTCTACTCTTTATGGGGGCTCCGGCCCCCTTTTTAGCGATAGCTCGCGATAGCTCGTGTGAGATGTGTCGAAAAAATGACACTTTCATCTCACTTAGCGATGTTAACGATGGTTTGGTATCTGTGAGAGGCCAGCTGGTTATAAATAAAAATTTGGTGAACATTGAAAAGGTATAAATTTAGAATGAAATTATCTCAAGTGATATTCGTTATTTTAAGTCTTGGTTTTGTTTCCAGCGCTTATTCACAAGATGCGGATCCAGCAACCCCAGACCCAATTGATGATGTTATAAGGTCCGAGGCGACAACGACTAGTACAGTGACCACAAACGGCAACACAACCACTACTCTTAAGTCACCTCCAGCAAGTGCAATATCCCCGACTATTAATACGTCGAACTCGGATCTGTGTACATTTGGTGTTGCGGGAGCAATTCAAACTCAGATTCTAGGTATTTCTACGGGAACCCAGATAACTGATGATAATTGTGAAAGACTAAAGAATTCGAAAACTCTATATGATATGGGCATGAAGGTTGCAGCAGTATCCTTAATGTGTCAAGATAAACGGGTTTTTGACGCGATGATGAATGCAGGAACTCCCTGTCCATATGATGGTTTAATCGGTCAAGAGGCGAAAGCAGCTTGGAAGGTAAATGCAGAAGACACCCCACTTGAAGAAGGTGAAAAGGGTGAGAAAGAGGAAATGGACATTGAAAGGAAAACACTTATTGCCGGCAGTGGTGTTGCTGGTCTGCTTCTCCTGCTTATTCTACTCTAAAGAGTCTAGCGCACAATCAGACACGAGCACAGTTTACGGAATCACACCAAACGCAGTGAATCCTGCAATGGAGTGGGTAATGAAAAACGTCCTACCCCAACAAGCCGGCCTCACAGTTGGTACTGTAATTTATCAGTATGATACTGTAAAACAAACTGAAGACGAAATGATTGTACATGTGCAGAATGAAGACGCACAGGGCGAAGGTTATATTTTCAGAGAGACCGACGATTGGTCTGGCCTTCCTAGTAATACAATAAGAAAGATCGTGCCTGTGGGTGCGATACCAATTGATCGATGGGGTGATGGTTCAATTCAAGTTGAAGGCTTTGGCCTTGTAGAAGACGCATCGGTAGTCTACACATTTCAATACGACCCATGTTTTGATCCGCAAACAAACCCAGAATGCCCAGGTTATAAACCTCCATATGTTGAGGTAGCAGAACCCGATCCTTACGATCCTATGAATGATCAATATGTCCAAGACGAATTAGATCGAAAAGCAGTAATGAAGGACGAAGACCAAGAAGATTCGGACCGAAAAAAGGTAGAAACAAAAAAAGAAATTAAAGAGAATTTAGAGAAATTGCTGGGAACCACTAACACTACAGAATTGGCACAAGGATCTAATCTGTTGCATGCGACTTTGACAAGTCTTCGTTACATGCCAACCACATATTACGATACCATTCCAGGTGGTGAGTATGTAGAAACCACCCAATTAAAGGATTCAGATTTGCCGGATAATCCGTCTGGCAGACGACAAAGCTTTGCGCAAGACTTACTTCATGATAAAATAGTTGACTTACAATATGATAAGACAACAGATAAAAAATAAAAAGGAGAACACATGTTCAAAAAACTCGGAATAGCATTGGCAGTCGCCGGGCTGTCAGCTTCTGTTTTGGCAGAAGATGTACAAATCACGGGTACAGTAGAATCAAAATGTTTGGTAGTAACTGATACTGTAGGTATCTATGGTAACCCTACTCCAAACCTACTGTCAACAGATGGTAGCAATGGTGGTGTTAAGCCAATCATTCGTTACGATGTAATTATTGCAGATTACTACAAGGCACGAATTTCTCATCCCAATGGATTTTCAGAAAGCCCATCTTTAAATGATGTCGTGACTTGGACTGGTAGCACATCGGTAGCAGAAGTATCTGATGCTGGAATGTCTGCTTACGATACTGATAAGATTGAGTTTGACAACATCACAGAAGTTGATTTGTCAATTGCTGGATCAACTTGGTTCGGGATAGACTCTGAAGCTGATTATGGTTATGATAAGGCATTTCCTGCTGGAACATACCGTACAGTCGTTACTGCGGAGTGTATCGCAATTTGATATAAATAAAATATGAGACACATCGTTGTAATTATTACTCTGTTGGTCTTATCGGCTCATGGGCATGTAAGTGCTCATGAGTTCACACCAACATATCCTAAACTAAGACCTTCATTTATGCCTGGCATATTGCAGACAGAAATGAAATTATTCAATGCCAGAAATGATGTTGAATATTTTGGCCTAAGTGTTTTTGATGGAGAATGGAATGCTATTCCATTTGCCACTGAAACGAATATTATTAGGTTAAAGTATCTGGATAGAAAAAAGGTGAACATTTATATTCGTGAGAAGGATCGCAACAACGCGGTTTATATTTGTTCTGAATCGAAATTGTTAGGTCGAGGTACCGGCCTCACAATGGTGAAATCTAAAATATGTTCTAAGATAAAATGACAAGTACAAAATTTATATTATTCATTACAGTATATTTCGTTATAGGTTTTTGGGCAGGGGCTGCCTATGGGCAATCAAGCTCAATCAATATGGCCATACCTCAGACCTCACCCAACTTCCAAACTGATCGCATTAGAGCTGGTGATTTAGAATGCTCGATGGCAATTGGTTCTTCTACTAATGTAGAGTTTGGCGTTGTGGGAATTATGAATCAGGATGATCCTATGTACAATTTGGCTTCACAGGATCCTAATTTTCGCTATGACAACAGTGACTTTATTCGTGATGTGGGTGTATATGGTAGAATTACGATTCCACTAGGAGCACCCAAGGAACGGCTCAATTGTAATAAGCTATACCAATTAGAGTTGGAAAAGAAGAGGTTGGAAGTAATGAGGCTTCAGGCAGAAATTCAAAATTTGAGAGCTCTGAAGTTCGAAGATACTATAACACCGGTGGAGATCAAACCGGTAAACTGATAAGGAACTAAATCATGGTTGAGATTGCAGCCGCGTTAAGCATGGCTGGGTCTGCATACAACATGATAAAGAATGGGATTGAGAAAGGGCAGGAAGTACAAGACCTGTACCAAGGATTTACAAGATTTTTTGACGCGAAAGAAGAACTTGCAGAAGCAGCAATTGCGAATAGCAAACCGTCAATGGCCAAGAAGCTATTTTCGGGCAGTAGTGTCGAGGCTGAAGCCTTACAGGTAACAGCAGCAAGGCACAAAATAGCACAAATAGAAAAAGAATTACGCGACTTTTTGATCTATTCAGGTCAAATGCATTTTTACGAAGATATGATGCGAGAACGTAGAAAGATACGGCAGCGTCGTCTTGCAGTAGCACAAAAGAAAGCGGAAAGCATTAGATTCTGGACTGACGTTGGTTTAGCCACACTAGCAACTGTAATGCTTGCTGTAGTGGTTGGAGCAGTTTTAATCGGCGTAAGTATGTTATGATGTACCGATATAACAATTATCAACGATTTTTAAAGCTTAAGTATGGGTGGACTATTCAATCCGGCCAAATTATAGACATTTACGCATAAAAATAGAAGGCTAGTAAAATGGCGAGAAAACAAAAAGATTTGGGCGAAATGACAGAAAACCTTGAAGAGGGTGTCGAGAATCTAAAGAACAAGAAATTTACTTTGCTCGGAATCGGTATGACTCCGACAACAATAGGTGTAGCGTTTGGTTTACTAACCTCAGTTTTGGCAACACTCTATGGTGGCTTTGAAACGTACAAGGCATTCCAAGAAATGAGTGAGAAGCTGGAGGTGATGGACATCGAAGCTGTAGAAGCCCGAAATCTTGCTATCGAAACAAAACTTGCAGACGCTATCGACTATACGCGAGATATCAAAAACAGTCTGCGAGATGATATTATAAGAACTGAAAGAGTAGCTGAGTCTGCAAGCAATAGAGTGAAGGCTGTACAAGATACCATTGATGAAAGATTGCGAGAAGTGTCAGACCTCAGTAGAGAATCGGAAAAGGATGTCCGTAATACAATGCGTGAAGTAGAGGATCGTATTGATGATAAAATGGAGAAGCTAGATGAAGACCTTAGAGATACTCTGCAAAAATACATGGACAATCCACTCGGCGGTAACTAGTGCTCTAGTCATCGTCTGTTTGCTTTTCTCTCAGCAAACACTGGCAGATTTTAGACACTTTGGCGACTGGACCACCAAAGAAAAAAGTCTCTTTACAGCATATAACGTGGTGTCTTATGTGGACTACCAACAGACAATTGCCGCCCTCAAGCACCCGTGTGGGTGCTACAGAGAAGCAAACCCCATATTCGGAAAATATCCGCATCGAGACAAATTAATCTTAACACAGGCTTCAGTCGCGGGTCTGCTCTATTACTCAATAGGGAAGAAACAGCAGGACCGCATGAATAATATCATGTTGGCCGGTATCGCAGTAAGAGCATATATTGTGTATCACAATCATGAAGTAGGTCTGTCTTGGAAGGTAGCCTTCTAGCTAGCCCCCCTTATAACTTTTAGTTCTATCGTTATTCCAAAATATTCTAAAAAAACTGCACTTTTTTGAAAAAAAGTGTTGACTCTTCCAGCATAGCCCTTTATAATGGTCTCATAAAATATGAAATCAAAAGGAAAAATCTAGCTATGACACCATTTAACAAAGATGAATTTACCTGGGACGGAATGTACTTGATGTACCGTGGTCGGCATACCGAGTCGGTTAACATGGAAGTTGCCCATCCTAACTGCCACCCATCTTGGATTGGTAAGCCAAAACCTGCATTTATTGCTCGATTCAAATATGGCTCAAAGCCGTGGAAATCTTGGGTCAACTGTATCGCTGATAACTATACGGTTGAGGAATACCTCGCTGAGACTCGCGAGACCTCACCACTTGAGGCTGTTCAAAAGGTGGGCTATGCCGGCCGTGGTCGGTACCGAAAAACTAGAACTCGGAGGGCTGCTTAATGGATAAAAAGCTCGCCCTTCAATGTGTGGGATTTGTACTACTCCCAGTTGTGATTTGTATTTTTGCTGTTGTTTTATCTACTTGGATATCGGTGTGATTAATATGATTGAAGCTATTTCTAACTGTATTTCGATTCGTAAGAATCCTGTACTTGTCGAATTTCGTAACTATGTTTTGTCTTTCTATGCCTACGATGGTCTCTACCCCATCGAAAGCAATTCGGTTAACCGGACTGAACAGGCAATTCAAGAATACATCAAGCGATGTGGTGATCCCTCGCTACATCAGACTTGGGGTGGTGGTGATTCACTCGACCGAGAACGCGTTGGGTTTATCATTGAAGACATTTTAAACGATCATTTAGTTTAAGGATATTATTATGGGTTTAATTGCTAGTGTATTTCGCTCCGACATGACTGATTGTTCTAATAAGGGCATGTCTTACAAATTCGACCGCGTCTGTGTGGTCAATGCCGAAGGTCCCTTTGAGCCGAGGCAAGATGATCTCCCAGCTGTTGTTTTGGTACCAGGCAATCTACGAGGTACTGTTAAGGCTGTACCTTTGGATCTGCACGAAGCCAAGAGGTGGACAATGATGGGCGGGACTTTCCTGAGTACATCTGACAGTCGTTTCTCTGAGAAAATCAAGGAGATCGCAGGACCTGAGGGTGGCGAATTTCCACAAGGTGTCGTGCCTTTCCATGACCGATGTGAGTCATAATATGAAAGACAAAACATTTTACTCAACGCCGACTCCGAATAAGCACCAATTCCCAGAGCTTTTGCCTGAGTTTGAAAAACTTATGAAGATGTCAAAGCGAGATCTCATCATAGAGATTTGGAAACTTGAAACGCACAATGAAAGTCTTGAACGCAATCTTGCGCGATTGGAAGCAGTCGTTCACTACTTAAAGCCTTCGAAATAAATCGTTTGGTTATAACCTTATAACAAAATGATCTAAGAAAATCGTTGACAAAGATGCTTTTACTTGATATAATGTTCTTGAAAATTAATTAGGAAGTTTGATTTATGGAAAATACTTACTGGAACCAGGCTGGAAAATTTCAGGCCCAGTTTTTTGAATTAAGTGAAAAGATGACCCCAAGTGGGGCTCAGGAAACTCTCGGTATGGAGATGATTCGTGCAGCTTGTAAGCTCTCGTACGATTTCTACAATAACGGAATGGGCAACAATACTTCTGGTGCCGTAAATTTTCTGAATGAAAAATCCGTGCTGGACGATGAGACCTACGATAATATCTATGAGTACAGTCGTGGGCGGGTCTACGAGGGTCGCTTTAGGGGTGACAGCCTGCAGGTATCCATTGAAAAAATGATAGATATGGTCTGCTCGATGATCATAAACAACCCACAGCTTCTGACCATAGAGAACACGGAAGATATGTTCGACTATGAGGACGAGGAGCAAAACTTCTGCACCGAGTGTGGTTGCGTGACTGAAAACGGCTGGACCTGCGAAGACTGTGAAGAAATGTGGGAAGAGGAAGAGGACTACGCATAATGGCTCCCAAGCAGGACGAACATGGTCAGTGGTGGTATGAGAACGAGAGGGTTTATCTCATCGCTCACCCAGAATGGAAGGAACAGTTCCTTAAAAGACATGAGGTGAAACCAAATGAGTAGCTTTGCAAAGCTGAAGGTTCGACTTCGTGAGGAAGGCTGGTATCTCGGCTGGAATCATTACTGCTGTCAGTCCTGCGCATGGATGGATGTACCCGATTACCATGATGCCGTGCACAACGAGAATGGTTATCTCGTCCATCCCGAGACAGGCAAAGAGCTAGATTACTCAGATCGTGGCGATGTCTACGAAGAAATTGATCTCAGCAAGGTGTTATTCAACCACAGCCAGGATTGTGAGGTCTATTTCGAAAACGAATGCGATGCCTGCGATGGTGAGGGATACGACGAGGACGATGAGGATTGTCCGGTATGTAATGGAACCGGTATGATGCCAGACGAAGATTTTGTTCTCGCTGACCACGATACCAGCCAGACTGGATTTATCTGCCACACTCCAGAGCAGCAGAAAGAATCTCTATTCTGTTTCGATGGTCAAAAGAAAGGGGTTAAAAACCTCAAGGCAATATTACCCATCATCAAGGAATGCGGATGTGACTACCACTGGGACGAGACTGGAGGATCGAGAATTTCGATTAGCTGGGACTGATGCATATAACTTTTGGTTCTATCGTTATAACAAAATATTCTAAAAAAATCGCAGAAAAGTGTTTACAAATACAATTTGCTTTGATATAATATCTTTGTCAAATGGAGATAGGAAAGAAAAACGTGAATTTCGAAATCGGTGAAAAAGTTTGGGTCAAGTGTGTCGGTACTGACTGCTGGGTGACTGGAGAAGTCACTGGCCTGACTGCAAAACGTATCCGTGTTTGGAACGAAGTTCGGAGCCTTGAAGGGCTCTACGCTCCACAAAATGTAATGAAACCTGAGGTGAAAGCATGAAATTAGTAATTCAAACTCAATTCCGCGAGAACTATGGTGCCCACGATTGGGACGGCAAGGGTGCATGCCCTCAGTACTGGAAGTCTAAGGGTGGCTCGACCTTCATCGTCGAGGTGAACCTGCAAGAGGCCCAAGACCCAGGCTTCTATGCTGAGGTGGGTCGTTGCATTGCCCATCGCTCTGACTACTCTGAGGAGTACATCATTGGCGAGACTCTCGTCGACGACGTCGACTTCAAAGAGTCGGACCACGTTGAAGAGTGGGACTCACCCACCTACTGCATCAAGTTGTCAGATCGTACCGAGCTCCTTTGCAAGAAGGTTGCACGTAAGTACGACATGGATGCGACACCTTACGGTGAGCGTTCTTGGTCTCAGACCCCAGAGGGTTGCTCTGACATGCGTCTTATCACCTTTGAACAGATGGACGAGATTATTGCTTATTCAAACGAAGAGGTGGCGTAACAATGGATTATAAATTGATTGGTCAAGGTAGCAGTAACATGACTTCTTTACAGGGTCGCATTTCGGCTACATATGAAGAAATGGTGGCTGCATTTGGTGAGCCGCACTATTCCGAGCCAAGTGGCGACGGTAAGGTCAACACCGAGTGGGAACTCGAGTTCTTTGATCTGGGCTTCAATCGTCACATTATGGCGACGATCTACGACTGGAAAGATTACGATGGTGGTCTTCGGTCACGAAATGGTCAGTCTTACGATTGGCACATTGGTGGTCATAACCAAGGGGCATGGGCTGCAGTTGATGAGGTATTGAAAGAGACGATAGCCAATCGCGAATTTGAAGAGGAATATGCATGAAAACTTTGAAAGAGTTGTTAATTCCTGTACTGTGTCTTTGTTTAGTGTTTGCTGGTGTTACTGCTGGGGTGATTCAAAACAGCTCAATGCCCGATGTACACATTTCGAATACGACAGGTGAGTGTGTTCGAGTGATTAATTATGATGCCCGGTTTGATTACACATGCCAAAATTACCCCAGTAAATACAACCATATCTGGGTTCAATAAGACGTAATGGAGAATAACAAATGCGAATAAGACCTACATTTGCCAACATTGACTGGAAAAGAACGTTCAAAATGGCACTGGTAATTATTCCTGTTTTAGCTTGGGATCTATTCTACTATCTACTGTGTAGATTTAAGGATCTCTGTGATAAGATCGACGAGGTTGGGGGAAACTTCTTCGAGAATTACGTAAGGAGATAAATGTGAAAACTAAAAGTGAGATTCTGGTTGCTGTTGCAAACCTGAGAGAAAAATCTACCAAGGTTCGTGATCGGTTGGAATATGCTGAAGGTCAGGCATATTATGATGAACTCGACTCTCTTGCTGAGATTAATACTCACATTAAGAATCTACTTAACGAACTAAAAGGAGCCCCCGATGACCATTGATGTATTAAGAGAAGTAACGCAATGGGATGAACCTTCGTTGACTGCCAATAATGGCATATACTGGGTAAATCGTGCGGGTCACCTAGTGGCTTTCCAATCACCAAACTCGGATAATCGTACGGTCTTTAAAAATCCTTTAAAGGGGTTTTCAAAGTCTCGCAGGAAATTCGAAAAGATTGGATCTCTCGACGAGTCTCTCCCGGCTGATACGATTACAGTTCAAGGATCAAATGGTGAGACTTACACAATCACTGATGGTGTCTGTAGCTGCCCCGGCTTTAAATTTCGTGGCAAGTGTAAACACACCGCTCAACTTGAGGCATAAACTATGAACCCTTTTAAGGCAATCGGCTTTTGGATCTATGATCTATACAACTTCTTTTTCAGTTTGAAAATAAATCCTTTGAGACACATTCCCAATGCATTTACTCAATTCATTTTGATGTTCTATCTCTCGGTAATGTGGTCAGCAGTATTTACATTCTGGGCAGGATACACCATCTACTATGGCATTTATAGTGTTGGTGGACATCTTTTGGTGGTGGGAGCATTTTTTATTACTGCGATGATATTTCAAGATGCAGAAAAGAATGGTCACCTATGGGCAATGAGACCCCCGACCACAAACAAAAAGGTGAATAAGGTTCAGTGGGACTTGGAAAAGGAAGGGTAAGATTATGACGCGGGACAAGATTGATAAAATCTTGGGGGACGATGATGCTAAGAAAATCAAAGAGCGAAAGAATCGCACACAGCATCCACATTTAATCGAGTCAAGAAAGCATTGGGATTGGGAACAATCTTATTACGACATGTATGGTCGTGCTGAATCAAAGGAGGAAAAGAAATGAATTTTGGAATTCTAGGCATTCTTGCAGTTTTTCTGTGTCCTATGATATTCGGTGGACTCACCATGTATTATTGTCACAAGGAAATACATCGCGAGACAATAGATCGTTGGAAAAGGCAAGGTGTCGACGTTGACGAGTGAACAAGAAATCAAGTCTGATGTCAAAGACCAGTACAACGACAGCGTGATGAGTAAGGCTGGGAAACTGGCCATGCAACTGAATGCTGAGAAAGGTCGTCTCAGAAAAGAAATGGAAGAGCTTCAGATGCAGGTTGAGGATCTTTCACCGGTTACCTCAACGGGTAAATTTGACGAATATGTAAAGTGGGCTGCAACGATTCTTGCCGTCAGTGGAGTCTTCTTACAGAGTGCTGGATTTATTACTGAAGGCAAAATAGGATACGCATTGAGCAGTGCTGCTTGGGTGTATGTTGGTGCTAGTTGGAATGATAAGGCAATTATGATTGGCAGTGCAATTACTGGTACCTCGGTGTGCATGAGTCTTGCTGGAATGTTAACTTAAAAGAGAGTTTGTTATGGGAATTGAAATCGGAAAGGAATACATGATTTACTCAAAGTTCAAAAAGAGCTTTGAAATCGTGGAAATGTTCAAAGACAACGACACTGGTGATCGCTGCCTAGTAGAGTCCAATTTTAGGTGGGGTTGTTACATCATTAGGATTCATAATGAGCAAGAACGTGAGCTCTTGCAATCCTACATTCAGGAAGATGCTACTGGAATCTGTGAACCCGAATGTGACTTTGAAGATTTCGAACTAGTTGAGTCTATGGATCAGTGCTCATGCTTTTTCGAACCCATGCTTGCAGAAGACTCTAAGCACGATGCTGAGTTGCTAGAGGAAGAGTTAAACGAAGAAGGTGAAGATTGGTTCATGGGCAATAACTGGGACCATCAGTACACCGAAATTTTTATGGGATTGCCTTTGGTACTTGATCCGGTCGATCCTTCAAATCGCTATGAAACGAGGTTTTAGATATGAGTGAACAAGGGGTATATGATTGGCATCGAGTCCACAAGGCTGAAGAAAATCTTGGCCACATCATTGACGAATGGGTATTTGACCACGTCATGGAATGGTTCGGGGTCGATGATGTCGGTGAATTGACTGAAGAGCAGATCAACGAGGTTGACAATTTTCGAAACAATGAACTGAGCGAATACAGCCCTCTTCAGTGGGGATTCTCATCGTTGTATGGTAGTTGGGAAAGCGAACAATGGGAGCAGGAACAATGAGCCATAATGTAGTTATTAAACTGGAACCAGAACAAGTTGACGAGATTGTGGTGGCCCAGCTAAAAGAGGGCTTAATGATCTTTGAAGAATCTCTGTCAGATCGACAGAGCAACGAGAATGCCTTGTTCTATTTCTCTGCTGATCGTGATCAGGACATCAAAGAAATTAGTGCAGTACGAGATGCTTTTACAGCTGTCCTGTCGTACTATGATGGCTCTCAGGGGTCCTTCTAATTAGGTATGGTTACAAAGGACTGGGGTTTGGTCGCTCTGAGACGCACACCCGCTGTTATATCTTTATAACAAAATGTTCTAAGAAAAGTGTTTACAAACTTTAATGGTTGTGTTATAATTCTTTCATCAAATAAATTGCTAGGAGCAGTGAATGAACGACCCGATATTTAAATTTGATTCTGAGTTGACTCTCGGTCAAAATTTTATCATCTGGAATGACCTCGATACGGCTGAACGCGATGTATATAATGAACCTAAGCTGGAGAGACTCGAAGCTGTCAAGCTCTTTTCTCAGCTCCATAATGTGAGTGCTGTTGATGTACAAGATTCAATTGTGGCAGAAAGTACAAGATTCAGTTTTAAAATAGAATCATGAATATCTTTCCCATCGAAGAAGGCGAGTATCGACCTTGCCCAATCAAATCGGCCCAGAGTCAATGCGACAAGCACGTGGTCAAGATGATCGTCGAATCTGGCCAAATGCTTTCTACTGTTCATCGTATGCTTGACGGCGATGTGGAAATGCGTAGATCTAAGTCGGGCAAGAGAATAGTCAAGTATTGGAAACTAAAAGGCTATCGAGAAGATCTGTTGTACAAGGCTGTGCATATGAATCATCCGTGTACAGTATGGTCACGAGAATCATCTTCTAATTACAGATGGCACTATGAACACTTTATTGCTCTCTGTAAAGAATACACCTATCGGTATGGTAAGGTGCATCGAACAGAAAAGTTACTAGGGCTAGAGCTCGGACTTTTACCAAAAAATATACCGGTGGCTGATTACACACCTTTTAAATTGGCCATGAGTTCGAACCCAGAATGTATGTTTCCCGATGATCCGGTAAAATCATATCGTATGTTTTATCAGACAAAGCAAGACCGTTTCAGTATGATATGGACAGGCCGATCAGTACCAGAATGGTTTCAAATTTCTGGTTGACATTTGTCAAAGTTTGTGTTATATTATATAGTCAATAGCCATTAAAGGAGTTAGTAACTATGCCACGATCAGTCACCAATCTTATTTTAGAGTATGTTGACGATGGTATTATTGACAGGGATCTATTAATAGATGCTTGTCTTAGGTATTTGTCTGAGGACGATGTCATTGATATGGCTTTGGCAAATGAATTAATCGACGAACATCACTTGCTTTCGAGCTCAGATTTTGATGATCGGTTTTCCGGCCTTGACGAAAGTGATCGGATATTAGAAAAACATGGTTATGGTGGTTAAAATGGTAGAAATGACTCCACTTCAATTTTTATTCTGCGGAGCAGTATTTACGGCATTTGGATGGTATTGGAGCTATAGAAACTCTGCCCAATCCATGCATACAATTGTTGAGAAGGTAATCGATGGTCTCATTGATGATGGGTTCATTAAGACTCGACTCGACAAAAATGGTGAGGTTGAATTACTTAGACATTGGGAGGACACATGAGCGCAATGGGTCAGTATGTTTACGAAATGGAAGAGGATGCTCGCGAGATGACACTCGAGGCATTTATGTTGAAACACGGCAAAAATAATGCCGATATCTGGGAAGGGATTCATCAAGACATACTCGATATCACCTATGGGGATAAATATTCACCAGAAGATGATGAAGATGTCGAATCTGATTAGAACCTTTAAAAGTGTATTGGCTGCCTTCTTTGGTGTTCAAAGTCTTAAAAATCGTAACCAAGATTTTGCAGACGGAAACCCAATACACTTTGTTATTGTAGGACTCGTCTGTACCATCATATTTCTAGGTAGTTTATTCTCACTCGTGCTGTATATTACAGGTTAAAAAAATGGCTTATTCAGAAAAGGTAATAGATCACTATGAAAACCCCAGAAATGTCGGACGTCTTTCAAAGGACGACGAGGATGTCGGAACAGGCATGGTCGGTGCTCCAGCGTGCGGAGACGTTATGCAGTTGCAAATCAGAGTATCGCCCGACGGAGTTATTGAAGATGCTAAATTCAAGACTTACGGATGCGGCAGTGCTATTGCTTCTTCGTCACTACTCACAGAGTGGGTTAGAGGAAAGTCCCTTGACGAAGCAGGAGAAATCCGCAATACAGAAATTGCTCAAGAATTATGCCTCCCGCCTGTGAAGATCCACTGCTCTGTATTGGCAGAAGATGCTATCAAAGCGGCAATTAAGGATTACCGAGAAAAGAATAGTTGAACAGTTTCAAAGTGTGGTGGAGATTGTGGGCTAAGGCAATCGGTGAGAAAGAAGGTACGACTGATTCTGAGGCAGATAAAATTGCAATGATTAGAACCGTTATCGTTGGTGTCAACTTTATTACATGCTTCTTTATCATCGCGGGAAACATACACAATTGGTAACAAACATATAGGATGGTAGATTAATGAATATTCAGCATGCTCCAATTTTTGACGTCGAAAAGGTTGCAGCTCTATACACAGAAAAAGATGGTGTTGATGTCACCTATGTTTGCACAACAGATCTGACGGAATCGGACGTACCGTGTGATATCTTTTATCGTGAGACACCCCACCCAGAATTTGGGAATCATTACTTTGGTCTCTTTCGTAATACACACCCAGCGGCCGACGCAGACGGGAATATATTGATTACGAATGCCGATAAGATTGAATCATTCGAATTTGGCATGATTGAAGATAAGGATGGCAAACTTTGGTACAGTCAGTGCCATCACGATTGTCTGTTTATTGACGGCAAAATGATTGATGGTGGCCGATGGTATATTCGAAGCTCCGGCCAGGTGATAATATATACAATTAGGGACGGGAAGTTCCAAGAAGCTAATTACGACATCCCAAAACGTCGTGTTATCGAACGCAAAAAGGATAAAAAAATATGCGGATAAAAATGTTAATTGTAGGACTTAGTCTTATAGTATTATCCGGCTGTAGCTCACTCGGCAGATTTATGGTCGATGATTTTGATAATGTGGAGTTTGGTAAGCTTGCTGAACTCAGAGTGATTTCTAATTTTAGTGCTACATGTCACCCAGGTGAAATCAAGCGACTTGTGTATTCTAGTCGTGTACTCAAACAGTATAGTAAAAACACTCTCAATGCAAATATTTCTTCAATCTACGACGAGATTAATTCTCTGAGTGAAGAGCTATATGCAAGAGAGAATCCAAGTGCAGGGTACTGCAAAATTAAAAGGCGAAATATTACAATGGCTGTTGATGCTGCCTTAGAAACCTTCGGAGGGAGAGTCAAATGACATTAACAGAATATATCAAAAGTGGAGAAGCCCGAGTTAGAGAATACAAAGAAATGGTCGACTCAGGCCATCTAACCCCCAGCGAATTCCACGAACTCGTAGAAGATTTTACCGACTTGTCTCGCATTGAGGGAGACCTTGAACTTGAAGAAAACAAAATTCTTGTTCAGAAAACCTTCAATGTAATTCAAAGCATCATCAAAGCAGTCTAAACTCAACCAAGGAAATATATTATGACAGACGTGATTATCCCCAGCAGCCCAGAAGATCGAAAGCGTATCAAAGGTGCAATGGATGAAATTAGCAACTCTTACACTCGAGTCGAGGCCGAGCGAGATTTCGTAAAAGATGCCTTAGAGTCACTTGAAGACGATGTGGGCATTCCCAAGAAATATCTTCGCAAACTTGCTCGAGTTTACCATCAACAAAATATGGGTCAACTGATGTCCGAAATGGAAACAATTGATTCATTAATGGATACGGTCAACGGGTAATGGTAGCAAAGAACGACGTGACGGGAGATGCAATACGCTCCCGTCAATCCACCAAAAAGTACGAAGATGGCTGGGATAGAATCTTCGGCAAGAATGATGACGCTGACTTGGGTCTTGAAGGCGATACAAGAGATGCGTTCACTCAGGTCACAAAACAAAAATCTATGACCGAACTAAATTGGGACGGTGAAGAGCTGAAAATCTCTGAAGAATAAATAAGAAGATTCAGTAGACTTATGGTGGTATCATGTACTGATATGTTTTAATAGCATGAGGTACCTATGAAGCATTTTACCCTAAGTCTACTTATTTCCCTTCTCGTCGCATGCAGTGGAAGCAGTACCGACGAACCTACCGAACCCACCCAACCAGTCATTATAACACCTAAACATCCTGCCGCAGGAACCATATTAGAAGAATCGTGCGATGGTACGACTTTAGTGCGAACTCTTGCAGATGGTGGTGGTGGATCAACTCAAGAAACAATACCAGAATCTGAAGCCTGCGGTTATGAAGCACCACCACAATTCGGAACTCCACTGAGTGATCCATATTGTGCCAACGGTGCAACAGATATGTTCCTAAGACTACTTGCCATCATTCAAAATCTTGACGAATATGATAAGGTACAAGACTTTGCTGACGGCGAGGGTGGTTCTTACCAAGAGGTTGTTGAGAACGAATCAGAGGACTGTGGTTACGTACCAGTTCCCGATGCCGGCACAAAAGTAGGTGAGTCCTATTGTGCTGGATCATTGACGCCGGATGCGTATGAACCTCACTTTGAAAGCATTAATCATTTATTGCCTGAAGATAGATTGCAAGATTATGCAGATGGTGAGGGTGGTACATATACCGAGCGTACAGTACACCTTGATCAATCATGTTTTGTGCAAATGGAAAAACCGGAAGATTGTCCTACTGTCGCGACATCTACTGGAGATTCTCGTTATGGTTATATGACGTGTGATGGTATTAAACAGAATTCTTCCGTAAGTTTTCCATATCAACCAGTAGAAAAGCATGTTGGTCGTGCAATTATTGATATGCTAGTCGTGTTTGATTCGAATATGACCGAAGAAGAACGCGATGGGATGACTGTTGAAGAGTTTGTGAATAGACAATTCTATGAGGCCAATCACGTGTTTATGATGAGTGGTGCTTATGTTCTTTTACGTGTTGCAGATATTGTAATGGTTGATGTTTCAGAGGGTGATTTGTATCGCCAATATCAGGCGTTTTTTCAAGGCAAATATGAGTTCACAGACATTGATGTATGGCAACGAGAAGCTAACGCCGACCTTGCGTTTTTATTTAAGAAAAGACATAATGACCCTGTGGCTTGTGGAGTCGCTAGTTTAGACGCTACGAGAGGGCTGGAAAATAGCAGAGGTATTACTCAGTGTTTTCATAACAGTGTCTTTCAAGAATACGAGACTACAAGATACTATGAGAGGGCTCACGAGACGTTTGTACATGAGGTGGGTCATCTATTAGGTTTGGCACATGCCTGGGAGGACGCGGGTACATCGGGTATTTTTGAATATTCATTTGGTTACAATATTCCCGGCTACAACCCACAGACAAATAACCCAGACTATAAAGGCACATATGGTGGATATGGAACTATAATGTCTTATGCAGATCTACCGACCGGAAGATTTTCGGATAGAAGTGAATATTGTGAAATACCGGAGACTGGCGAAGAGGTGAGACTTGGTACTGATGGGGGTTGTTTCTGCTTGGATAATGTAGAAGATCAGCCACCACCCACCGATTCGGTAGAATCTTTACAGCGGGTAAGGTGGCAGATGAGTCAATTAAACGAATCTCATAGCGAGATTCAGGCTTCTAGTCGAATCGGGAGAGAGGTCGAGCCGGTTTGGAGCATCTGGACCAATCTACCGAAAGACATATGCATGTTTTAAAGTTTCCATTCAGCGTGAACTCCTGTTACAGTCATTTTACGATCATACCCTTCGGTCGATTTCCTTTCGATGAAGGGGGTTATTTTCCATGTCTTTTGTTTATAAGTAATGCCCAGTTGATCCCGAGCATCGAATTTGGTACCATCATCCTTAAAGCTCCACCGTGGCTGCCATTTAACATATAAGTGTAATGGACCATACAGGTGAGGTGTATATTCTGTTATGAAACGATATCGCCAGTGGGATTCTTTATTATCGAAATGTCGATATTCTATTCTGCCTTCAATTGTCAGGTCTTCATATGAATAGAACTCTGTGGTAAATTTGATTCGATTTTCTCGAGTAGTTACCAAATCGGCATACCGATACATTACTTCTACTGGTCCTATCTTATTACCAATCTCAGCATGCCAGCCACCTTCTCGATGACGGAATGTATATTCCCAGCCATCATGTTTGGCTTTGTAATTGTATTCTTGTTGGTCAGATCCTAGAACAGGAAATGATAAGACTAGAAAGAGTAGTGGCGTCAGGTATTTCATAAGGTAGAACCTTTATTGTTTTGGTTCTATTATTTAATACCCAGATACCAAAAGTTTTATTAAGATTAAGTTAAATTTCAGTTAAGACTTTGTTACACTTTCAGCAGATAAAAAAAGGGAGACCGAAGTCTCCCTTTCTATTTACCATCCACTTTTGATTTTTGTATCAAAGTAATACTGTTTGCATTCGCGGGCAGTTTCTGAAATTCCTTGTTCTACTTCAAGTTCACATGCTTTGTTCATTTTGATTGAGCCATCTACTGCACCTACGGTACCGAAGAATATTATTGCCCAAAATACGATAGTCATTGTATTCATTCTCCAAAAGATAAAAAAAGGGAGACCGAAGTCTCCCTTAAAACGGTGGTCTGGTTAACGATTTATCAGATTCGTCCCAAACTCTTATTTTTATACCTTAGAACAAGTTAGTAACTCGAACCTTACGGTAGTACTTGTTAACGCCTGCAGCAAGTGAACCAAGACCTTGGCTAGATGCGTCACCTTGTGCGAATGGGTTTGCAACCATTCCGTAACGAGTCTTGAAGCCGATCTTAGGTTGGAAGGTATTCTCACCAACCGCACGAACCATCTGGAGAGGTACGTATGGGCAGTAGAATAAACCTGCATCAAATGCAGATGAACCCTTATAACCTACAACCATGTAGTTTGCACCAGCATATGGATCGATGTATACACGGAAGCGTCCGTTCAGTACACCAGCGAAGGTGTTACCAGTATCATCAACATCCAAAGCGTTAGAGTTGAGAGCAGGAGTGTGATCAAGAACACCGGCCATCTGAAGTGCAGAAGCAACGTCAGAAGAACAAATTACGATGTTACCCTTACCACGTCGAGTTCCCTTGGCAATAGCGTTAGCTTCTTGCTCAACCTGGAACATCAAACCCTTGAACTTCTCAACAGACCAACGTCCGTTTGCATCAACATCTAAGTCGAATACACCAGAAGCAGCAGTATTACCAGCACCAACTTCAGAAGTAGTGTAGATAGTACGTACAACCTCACGGTTGATTTCAGTTAAGATTTCTGATTGCAGGATGTTAGCCAATTCAGTCTCAGCGTCCAGACCATGTACAGCCTTCAGATCTTGAGCAAGTTCTGTAGTGTACTCAGCCTTCAGAGCGCGAGTCTTAGCAGCAACGGTTACTTTCTCAATTGAGAAGGCCATTTCTGCAAAAGTACCACCATCACCGAGGTCTTCACCAGCAGCAGTAGACATACCAGTACCAGTCTCAAAGAGAGTAGTATTAGCAGCATCGGCTACGGGTACAGTTCCGGTATGAGTACCAGCACCTGAGTGAGTAGTATCAGCTTCGCCGTATCCAGTCTCACCACCAGCCTGAGTGGCCTTACGTGAGCGCATTGCAAAGATGAGACCTGTAGGACCAGTCATAGGCTGGACACCACAAATGTCATATGCAATTAGATTAGGCATTGCACGGCGAACTAGAGAGATCAGTACTGGATCATATCCAGCGCCTGGTCCTGCCGCAGCGGAGCCACCAGTGAATCCACCAGTTGCACCTATGTCGTTTACTGGGCTCTCTGACAAAAGAGAACTCATGTTAGCAGAAAGGTCACCAGACTCTTGAAGAGCACGCTCTGTGTTCTCAAGAATGGTCGCCGTTACTGCGCGTCTGTGATTATCAGCGATCGGTGAAAAAGATTCGTGCTCTAGGATGGGCCCCCACTTTTCCACAAGCTTTTGATAGTTTGTCTCTGACATATTATTCTATCTCCTTGTTACTTAAATTTAAGTGTTACTGTTTATTTATAAAAACTAATATCTTAGATCTTAGTTTGATTTTCTTGCGTTGAGTGCCTCTACAAGAGCATTGACTGAAGAATAATCAGAGATTGGCTGCCGAATAGCTGCCTCTTCCGTGATGATTTCTTCTTCAACAACTTCATCCTTTTTCACAGATGATTCTGCAAAGAAAGATTCTTTGATGGTCTGGAGATTAGATGAGTAACCTTCCAAATCATCGCGGTCTAGCTTCTCAGAGAGAACCGCTATTCTTTCACGCTGAGATACTGTAAGATCTTCAGTAATTCCTTCGAATACCTTATCTGCCTTCATGTCAGCGATTTCTTTTGCCAGAGCAATGTTCTCATTTACGAGATCGTTAGCTTTAGCATCTGCCGTTGCAACCTGCTCTTCCAAGCCAGTTACAACATCGACAGTTTCATCGTCAATGTCTACATTGTGCTCTTCGAATAGATCCTTAAGACCGGTCATTAAAGATTCTGCCATTTCTACTTTAATGCCAGCTTCTATAGCGATTTCGTTCTCGGACATCCACTCTTCAACAACATAGTCCAAATACTTATCAAGATTTTCGACAATCTCTTCCACTTTACCTGTCAAAGACTCTTGAAGCTCAGCTTCTAGTTTCTCAGTCAGATCAGCTTCAAATGCCTTAGATCTTTCTTGGACTTGTTCGTTGATGGCTGCCTCAAAAACTACCGATACCTTGTTTTTGAATTCGTCTGAAAGGTCAACACCTTCAAAGATCGAAGCAATAGTTGGATCGACTTCAGTAATTTCTTCAGTCTCCTCAACCACTTCCTCTACTACTTCAACAGTAGCTTCTTCAACAGCGACTTCCTCTACAGACTCAACCTGCTCTTCAACAGTTTCTGGTGCGACTGAGAGAGTTTCCTCTTCAGCAACAACCTTGCTTTGATCATCTGCCATATTTAGTCTCCTTTTATGTAACAATTGAATTGTTGCAAACTATTTATAAATCTTTTACTTTTGCAGCGACTTAACAAACTTCTGGAAAAGTTTAGCTGCCGTCTGTTCGTCAATTTTGTTCACGATTCTATTATACTTCTTATGCACTTGCCTATGAATCTGTTCAACGACTTCAGCAACTTCTTCCTGTTGCGCAGTCGGGAGCCAAGAGCTAGAAGCAAGATCGTAATAGTATTCCACATTTTCCATAATACCATTTACAAAAGCATTAGGGGCAGAGGGATCTGTGACAATATCAACTGTGGCTAGGTAGAAGTCGTTTTGAACTTCCATTACACCATTCTTTTGCTTGACAGAACCAAGTCCTCGAGTTGATACACCTATCTTGACACCTTCGTCAAGTAAGGTTTTTACAATTTCACCCATGGGTGTGCCAAGAATTTTGGCCTTACCATAGAAGTCATTGCCTTCTCGTGTCATTGAAGTAATCAAGTGTGATACTCTCTCACCATTGATTGCAGGTCCATCGGGGTGTCCAAGCTCACCTAGTGCTCTTTTCGTATCAATGAACTCTTTCTGATAACGAGTCATTTCCTTTTCAAGGACATCACTCGGGTAGATACGACCGTTGCGATTCTTCAAATTTCCTTGCATAAAAATGCCTTCAATGAAGAATGATTTCTTGCCAGTTTCTTCATTTAACTCGGAAATGATTTCGCAACTTTCTGTAATTTCTGTGATAAGCTTCATTTTTTCTTACCTTTTTATTCTTAAATTATATTTATACATTTTAAATTCCGGCAGCCTGCACAAATGCCATGATTTCATCGAACCCTTTCTTGTCTGACATCAGTCGTGTTTCCATTTCTTTACGATTCTTTGCGCTGAGTGTCTTCATCAGTGCTGTGATTGCCTTGGCATCATCCATTGAAATCTTAACCTTTGAACCATCCTTAAGCTTTAGGTTACCAGGCTTAAAGTTGGCTTCGACGAGTTGGTCTTCTTCTTTCTTAAGACCACCCATTGCATTACCGTAGACTTTCTTTTTGATTCTACTGTGTCGATTACCTTCGGGCTTCTTACCATCTTTTTTCTTATCTGCCGCAATCTCTGCTGCAGTTGGCTTACGATAACCTTC
>CERM01011720.1_pt1 | contig 23275 bp, 26 predicted proteins | sample 530791 | NCBI WGS metagenome assembly CERM01 (sample SAMEA2620970, study PRJEB7988) | marine metagenome | biome: marine biome (ENVO:00000447); feature: surface water layer (ENVO:00002042); material: "saline water (ENVO:00002010), including plankton (ENVO:xxxxxxxx)" | depth 5 m | reverse complement strand
CTTGAAATAAAAATAGAAATCAAAATAAAATTTGAAACTTTAGGATATTTTTTCATACTAACGAAAATACCTTTTAATTTAAATAACTCTGATTTACTTTTCCACACCAGCGACCGGTATTCTCCACTAATTTTCTTTCTGATTTTTTCGACCTTTTTCAAAGCCTTTCGAACAGATACTTCAATGAGTTGTACCCCTAATTTTTTAACTAGTGCATCTCTAAATGCTATTGTTTCTTAGAAATTATGCCCTGTATCTACATGTATAGTGGCAAGGGTATTTTAGCAGGAAAAAAGGCTTTTTTAACTAAATGAGTTAATAGTATAGAGTCTTTCCCTCCAGAAAATAGTAATACAGGGTTTTCAAATTGCACTGCAATTTATCGAATTACAAAAATAGCTTCAGGTGCTTTATTTACTTTAAGGGATTCAATACATAATTACCCATATGGCTTACTTTAATTTAGTGTGTACATATTCTAAGATGGTTTTTATACTTTTTTCAATAGGTTGTCCATCAGTGACAACTTCTAGATCTGGATTTAAAGGCACCTGGTATGGCTTAGAAATACCCGTCATATTTTTAATTTCTCCAGCTCTTGCTTTTTCATAGAGCCCTTTTACATCCCTGCGTTCACACTCTGAAAGAGAAGTGTTGACGTATATTTCAATGAAATTATCGGCTCCTATAATTTGTTTTACCTTTGCTCTGTCTTTACTGTATGGAGACACAAAAGCAGCTAATGTAATAACACCTGCATCTAGCATTAGATTACAAATCTCTGCAATGCGCCTAATATTTTCTGAGCGGTCCTTAGGCGAGAAACTTAAATCTTTATTGATACCTTGACGCACATTATCTCCATCTAGGATATAGGTAGATAGTCCTTTTTTATGCAATGCCATTTCTACCAAATTGGCCAAGGTAGATTTGCCGGAGCCAGATAAGCCAGTAAACCAAAGCAAATAGGCTTTGTGCCCATGTAAGTTTTCACGCTGGGTTTTATTGATTTTATAGTGGTGCTTTGCAGTGTGTAAACTCATGGCTACTTTATTCCTCTTTGTGATTTAAGTTTATCTATTCTTCTAGATATAGTTATTTTATCCAAACCAAAATTAATTTTATATTATAATTTTCATGTCTGAAATACAATAACTTTTTTGAAGCTCTATTCATCAAGTGGACCAAAAAGGAAAATATTTCGAACTCTTTTCGATATGATTTGAAAAGACTTATTCATTTTGATTATATAAAATCATAATTTAACAGAACTGAAATAAATATATTATTTTTATTACTTAGTAAATACTAATTGTTAAAGCACTAGATAATATTTCATTTGTTTTTTGGTTTTTTTAAACAATATTACATTATTTCTTATTTTTGATAATAGATAATATTAATGATTTATGGAAAGTAATTTTTATGAAAAAAATAATGAATTACGTAGACGTTATCAGGGTTGGAGAATACTTGATCATTTTTTAGGGAAAGACATTCCCTCTAAAAGATATATATCTCAACGAAACAGAATACTAAATTTATTTTTATCTGAAAAGAAAAATGAGATTACTGAAAATAATATCCAAAAAGTTGATCGCGTAAAAAATATTTCAGAAAAAAATTTAAAACAAAACTATATAAAAAAAGGTATCCCTGTTGTTATGGAAGGGAGGGCTAAAGATTGGAAATGTATAAAAAAGTGGTCTTTAGACTGGCTTTCTGAAAATTATTCTAAAGATGAAGTAGCTATTTTTGATCCTGTAAATCCTGGAAATGACAAAATTAACTACAAAGTAGAAAAAACAACTCTTAAGGATGTTATACATTCTATAAAATTAGGAGACAGTAATAAATATAGTCGATTCAACAGATTACTTTATGATCATCCTGAACTAATTGATGATTTTGATTGGAAGTGGTTATATAAAATGAGAAATACCATATCTTCTGGAAAGACATTTCAAGTATTTATTGGCGGAAAAGGATCTAAAACTTCATTGCATTGTGCTGCTGAAAATAATCTATTTACTCAAGTACACGGTGAAAAACATTGGTATTTATATCCTCCAAAGAATGATATTTTTTTTGACCCACCTGTTACCAGGTCTCCATATTTTTATAGTAATTTCAATCCAGATAAACCTGATTTTGATAAATTTCCAGGAACTAGATTTCTGACTACCTGGGAATGTATTTTAAGACCCGGAGATATCCTTTTTAATCCTCCATTATGGTGGCACCAAGTTAAAAACTTAAATCACTCAATTGGAGTTGGATTTAGATGGTTTAGTCCTCATGACAGCATAAAAGCTAGCCTTGTAGGTACCTTAATGACTTTACTTTCTACCAATCCTCCTATATGGACAGCTACAAAGCACCGCACTGACTTTGCAAGAATATTCAAATACATGAATTCAAAATCAAATTAAAGTGAATGATAAATTTAGAAAAATAACATTCCCACCTGAAAATGATGGTTTTTTCGCAGAACTAAGAGAAGAAGTAAATGCATATTTCCAAAATAATGGAAAAAGTATATACGGAAATAGAAGGATGTACCTAAAAATTGCAGGGCTATTTATAGTATACATTTTTGTTTTTTCAATCCCATTTATATTTTCCATTAAGCCATATCATGTCTTTTTGTGTTATTCTTTTTTAGGAATTTGGGGTGTGTTTTTAGGTGTAAATGTTGGACATGATGCTGCTCATAATTCTCTTTTCAAAACTAAAAAATATAACCAGTGGTTTATGTATATTTTTGATTTTTTAGGCTTAAGCTCTTTCAATTGGAAAAATAGACATGTTTCTGGTCACCATATTTATTCAAATATCATGGAATACGATCCAGATATTCAGCAATCTACAGTTGTTAAAATATTTCCTCAAGACAAAACTCGAAGCTTTCATAAATTTCAATGGATATATATGCCTCTTATTTATGCAATTTTTATTCCTAGATGGGTTTTTTATCGAGACTTTAAAGATATTTTCTTCAAAAGAATTGGTGGGTTTCATAACAGACCATACCCGATTTTTGAAATAGTAAAGATGATTGCTTTTAAAGTTTTTTATGTTTTCTACATGGTTATTATCCCCTGTTGGATTACTGGGCAAACTATTATGGTTTTTATAGCTGCATTTTTATTATTAATGGTTTGTTCTAGCTTAACTATAATTATAATTTTACTGACCACTCATATGTTAGAGGATTCACATTTTCCAGATCCAGACGAAAATGGATTAATGCCCTATTCGTGGTCCAAGCATCAAATTTTAACCACTAGTGACTATGCTACTGAAAGTGATATTGTCACGCATCTTTTTGGTGGATTTAATCATCATGTAATACATCACTTATTTCAACATATTTGTCATATTCACTATCCTGATCTTACCCCTATACTAAAAAAAGTAGCGATGAAATATAACTTACAATATCAGTCAAGAAAATATATTTTACCAGCAATGTATTCTCATTTTAAGTTGCTTTATAACAATGGATTAAATATTAAACAAAGACCATTTATTCAATGAAAAGAATACTAATTACTGGAGCGACTGGATTTTTGGGTTCAAGATTAGTAGAAAAAATGTCCACAATTAAAGGATTGGAAATTCTTGCTACTGGAAGAATCTTAAAAGCTAAGAATAGCTCTCAGAAACCAAATGTGAAGTATGTACTAGGTAACCTTGAAGATACCAAATTTATTGATAGTCTTATCAATGGAATTGATGCTGTAATTCATACGGCTGCATTAAGTGGGCAAATGGGGAACCCAAAAGACTTTCACAGAATCAATGTAGAAATTACAAAACATTTGCTAAAAGCTGCAAAAGCTAAAAGAGTAAAAAAATTCATATTTATTAGCTCACCAAGTGTTTATTTTAGATTTAAACATCAGCTTGAATTAAAAGAAAGTGACATTCTCCCAAAACCTATAAATTCTTATTCTTACTCTAAAAGAGAAGCAGAAAAACTAGTTCAATCATCTAAAATTCCATATGTAATTTTAAGGCCAAGAGCATTAATAGGTAGAGGAGATAGAGTTATTATGCCGAGAATTCTTCGTGCTCATAGCGAAGGACGTTTAATGCGAATGGGAGATGAAACCAACCGTGTAGATTTAACGCCAGTATCTAATGTGGTTGATGCCATTATTTTAGCGCTAGATGCAGACCAAAAAGCAGTTAATCAAATATATAACATATCTAATGGTGAACCCGAACTATTATGGCCAGTTCTCGATAATTTATTATCTCAATTACAACTCCCTCTTCCGACAAAAAAAATTTCATTAAGTATAGTACTTGTAATGGCAAAATTAATGGAGCTTCACGCAAAATGGATTAATAACTATAAAGAGCCTGCATTGACTGTTTATGGTGTAGGAACATTAACAATGTCATTTGTAATGGATATTAGTAAAGCTAAAAAACTACTTGGCTACTACCCTAAACAATCAGTTCAAGAAGCACTTAATGAATTTGTAGAGTGGTATAAATCTGAATAATTATGAATGAAAATTATGTTTCAGTCTCAATATGCTCTGCTGGTCATTGTTTTGCATATGCTAATCATGTTACTAAAGGAGCCCAAAAAACAAAAATTCGTTTTGAAGCAACATGGGCTATACTTAAGCACCCATCCAAAGGAAACATACTATTTGATACAGGATATACTAAGAGATTTCATACTGCTACAAAATACTTTCCTAATTCTATATACGCTATGTTAACTAAAGTAGAAATAGATGTAAATCAAGAGGCTAAAATGCAAGTAAGTCCTAACGAGGTAAGTCATGTTATTTTATCACATCTACATGCGGATCACGTTGGGGGCCTTAAAGATTTTCCAAATGCTAATTGTTGGGCGTCAAAGAAATGTTTGGATCAATTTATAAAAACACCAAAGTGGAGAGGTTTTGCAAAAGGGCTACTTCATGAACTATTTCCTGAAAAATGGATAGAAAATTGTAAAACTTTTGAATCATGTAAGTCTAAGACACATGAAATTTTAGGTAAAGGCTATGATTTATTTAGCGACAATAGCATTGTGATGTATTCTCTTCCTGGTCATGCAGCCGGTCAATGTGGTGCTTTAATTCAAACAAAAAATGGTCCTGTTTTTTTGGTGGCAGATGCATTTTGGGATATGCGTGCTATCACTCATGGAATGGGACCAGATCCAATTGTAAGGTTGTTTTTTGACGACTGGAAAGCCTATAATATAACTCTCAAAAAATTGAGAAAATTTCATAAAGCGTATCCAACAATCCCTTTAATTGCAACACATTGCCCCAAAACTGTTAAGATGATTGATCCGCCAAAAATGCAATAATGAAATTTAATTTTAAAATCAAAATATTTATTAGTGCTTTAAGGTTATATTTTCAACGCATAGCCTTTGAGCGAAATCCTAAAAAACATCAACAAAAGATGTGGCGTAAAGTTCAAAGACAGGTTTTAACAGTTTCTCCTTTTTACAAATCATTTTCTGATAAAGATTTAATCGAATTCCCGATCCAAGAAAAGAAACAGTTTATGAAAAACTTTAATGTGATTAATACTAAAGGAATTGATATTAAACAAGCAATTGATATAGCTACACGTTCTGAAAAAAGTAGAAACTTTTCTCCTACAATAAATGGATTAACAGTTGGACTTTCTACTGGTACATCTGGTAATAAGGGATTATTTTTAGTTTCTAAACAAGAAAGAGCAATGTGGGTCGCATTAATTTTACAACGAATAATTGGATGGAAATTTCGTAAAAGAAAAATAGCTTTTTTTCTAAGGGCCAACAGTAATCTATACACCTCGGTACAGTCTAAACTACTTGCTTTTAATTTTTTTGACTTGCTAAACCCTTTAGATGAACACTTATCTCGAATCCAAAAGCTTCAACCAAATATTATTGTTGGACAACCCAGCTTACTAGTTTTGTTAGCGGAGGCCCAAAAAAAATCGGTTATTAAACTTAACCCCGAAAAAATAATTTCAGTAGCAGAAGTATTGTCTCCAAAAGACAAAGAAATTATCGAAGGGATTTTCAAAATTGACGTTCAACAGGTATATCAATGTTCAGAAGGTATGTTAGGCCAGAGCTGTAAAAAAGGGAATATTCATCTTAATGAAGATGGATTAATTATTGAAAAACAATGGATTGATAAAGAGCGGTTTATTCCAATTATTACAGATTTAAGACGTAATATACAACCAATAATTAGGTATAAAATGAACGATATTTTACATGCTACTAATTGTTCTTGTGGGTCAAAGATGTTAGCAATATCATCCATTGAAGGAAGAATGGATGATATCTTGATATTTCAAGAGAATAAAATTATTTTTCCAGATTTTATAAGGCGAGCGATTACGGGAACAAACCCAAAGATTGATAATTACCAACTTATTCGAATTTCTGATAGAAAATTCAATATGTTTATTAACCCAGAAAAATATTGGAATCAAGCTAAAGCTGCTGTTTTAGATGTTCTTAGCATGAAAGATGTTGACGATATTGATATAATTAAAATTTCAAAAATACGCCATGAAAAAGGCACTAAATTTAGAAGAATCCATGCAAAGTACAATTAGACCTTGTAGAATTCGTAGTACTGGAATTTACCTCCCTAGGGCTGTTGAATCTGAAGAAATAGAAAAAAAGTACGGTTTACCTATAGGTTGGAGTGAAAAATACAGTGGAGTTGCAAAACGTCATCATGTTAGCCATGAAGATGTTGGAGAAATGGGATCTCAAGCAGCTCAATCAGCTTTGAACCATGCAGGACTATCCATAAGTGACATTGATACATTTATCACTGCGGGAGCCAGCACAGACCAAATTATTCCATCACAAGCAGCTATGACTCTTCAAAAAATGAAAGGTGGGAATAAAGCGCGTTGTGAATCATTTCATGTTAACACTACATGTTTAAGTTTTGTAAATGCATTTAAATTAGCTACTGATAAGTTACAGTTTGAAGAAACAAAATATGTTCTTATTGTTGCTTCTGAGGTTTCAAGCTTTGGAATTGGGCCAGAAAACTGGGAGACTTTGACTTTGTTTGGAGATGGTGCAGCAGCTGTTATTTTAGAAAAGTCAAAAGATCAAAAATCAGGGCTCGTAAATTTTAAACATCAAATGTACGTTGAAGGAATTCATGCAGCAGAAATTCCAGGAGGACATATTAGAAAATGGATTAAGGATTATAATTACGATCCCAAAATCCATCACTTTCAAATGGATACTAGAAACTTATTGCGATTAACTTTAAAATATCTTCCAGATTTTATAAATGATTTTTTCAAATCTACTGGGACTTCTTGGCCAGAAGTAAATTGGACAGTTCCTCACCAAGCTTCTAAAACAGGTTTAAATATGATTCCCAAAATAGCAAATGTAAATCCAGATCAAATAATAAATATATTGCGTGAAACAGGAAATTGTATTTCAGCTTCTATACCAATGGGAATCCATAAGCTAATTAGTCAAGATAAATTGCAAAAAGGAGAAACACTTTTTATTTGTGGAACTTCTGCAGGATTTTCTATAGGGTCTTTACTATACAAACATGGTTAGTCTCTTAGCACAACTCTTTTCTGTTAAAAGAGGAAGTATGCGTGCTATTCGATTGCACAGATTGGTCCAAGTATTGTGGATTTTACCATTATTTTTATTTCTATTAATTACAAATAATATTGCTCTAGTAATGGACTGGATATTATTTCCAAGTTTTAAAAAACAAGAAATTAAAAATCCCATTTTTATTGCTTCTTTACCAAGAACAGGAACTACGAATTTATTTCACAGTTTAATGAATATAAATTCTCTATTTACCGCCATGAGCCTTTGGGAAATAATATTTGCACCGTCAATAATTCAAAAAAAAATTTATCGACTGTTGTGGTTTTACACTCCGTTTTCTTTAAAGAAAATTATCAAAAAGTTTGATGAAATAATATTTAGAAAGTTAAATAATCTTCACAGGATTAGTTTCTTTAAAAAGGAAGAAGATGAAATGATAATGATGTGGACATTAGCGTCTGTTTATATAAGCTTCTTTTATCCAGAATCTTATGTAATGAGGGACTTGTTTCGCTTTGAAATGGGAGACATTACTGAAAAAAGAAAACATAGAATAATAAAGACATATTACAGAATGGTTCAGAGACATCTCTTCGCTCTTGGAAAAAATTCTAATAAGCGATTTTTATCAAAAAATCCATCAATGGCCGCAAGGATAGAAACTATATCTATATTTTTCCCAGATTCCAAAATAATTGTCATTGAACGAGATCCGTGTAATATTTTCCCATCTACTGAAACTTTGCAAAAGCTGTTATTTAATATTGCCACTGATATGCCAATTTCTAATGTAGAAAAAAAAGCGATTTACAAAATTCTAGAAGATTTTAGATTTAATCTTCAGCTAACTCTTGTGAAGAAAAAAATCTTACCATTCAAAGTTGTTCACTTTAAAGACTTAATTGACAATAAAGAAAGGGTACTCAAAGCTTTGTTAAAATGGATAAATTGTGGAAATATAGAAATTCCAAAAGGCGATAAAACCATTCATAAAACAAAGGCTTTATATAAACCTTTTAAAAAAAACGAATTGAATAAAGTTCTTACAAAATCATGGCCATTATGGGCTGAAGAGGATTATATTATAATGAAATAAATATAATTTTTATTCTAAAATCATCTTATTATTATTCATTTGTAACTTAACTATTAAGGAATAAGATTACTTCTGTTTTGATCCTATTCTCTTCTATTCATTTCACTACCATTGAAAACTAAAATAGCGTTTCCACCTTCGCATTATGACATGCCCCATATGCAAAAAAGAAACACCCGGTAACAGAATCTATTGCTCAAATGCATCCTGAGGCAGTTAAACTCCCATATAAGTACTTATGCTATTTACTAAAGTCAATATTTTGATTTTTTTAGTTGTTTTAAATTTTAGCAACAACCACATTTTTTTTTAAATACGTGATTTTTTGACTTTATAATTATGCAGGAGTAAACAGGATACTTAGTAAGAAATATTTCTGCTAATACAATATTCGAAATATAATCAGCTGCTCCAACTTTTCTTCTTATTGTAGAACCAAATTCCTCAATGGTATATAGTTTATTTTCTATTTTTAACGGATTATCAAGAATTTCTTTCATATTTTTTGTTTGAGTGATGAACCCTTGTATTCTATTTTAGGTCTATCTATGATACTTTATTTAACTCAAAAATCTCATAACTTTCCAAAACCTCATCCCAAATAGGTTTTGAAATAGGATTTGATCCATCTAAAAAAGAGTTCAGTGCATTTTCATCGTGCACAGAAATTTTAAACATTACTGCATTCTTGTCAGGTGATACTGTACCTAGAGTTTTAGTTAAATCTGCAACTTTTCTTCTTTCATTCATCCCCTCTTCAGATTTCATAAAACCCATGAATTTTTCAAAACTACCTTCTTTAAGCTTTGCAACTACAAGCATATCTTTCATATCCTCTTAATTTAAATGTTAAACAATTATACTCAAATATTATTTGATACTTATTTAATTTTTTAAAGTATAGTCAGTAGTCAAACTTTACCATATTAAATTAGCAGCAATTTTTTAATTTAGCTTTTGTGAAAAAAAATATAATTATCTGTCTAGTTCTCATTTTTGGATTAGCCCCAAAAGGAAAAGCACAAATCGATGAAGATAAAATGGGTGCATGGTATATGTACTTTTATAACACCTCAAGCAACAAAGGACCTTGGGGGGTTCAAGGGGACATCCAATATCGAAATTTTAATTCCTTGGGTGACCTAGAACAATTACTTCTCAGAAGTGGATTGACTTATAAACCTCAGAATGCGAACATCAAATTTACATTAGGATATGGCAATATCACCACTGGAACATATGGAGATAACGACTCTACTTCACAAGAAAATAGAATCTATCAGGAAGCGCTATATCCAGTAAAATTCGGAAAACGCTTTTATACTAACCACCGATTTCGATACGAACAACGATTCGTTGAAAATCAAGACTATAGAACACGATACCGCTACAATCTATTTTTAAACATCCCTTTGAATAAGCTGACTATGGATAAAAACACCCTATACCTAGCTCTATACAATGAGCTTTTTATCAATGGAGAACGAAGTATCGGAAAGAACAGGGATGTAGAAATTTTTGACAGAAATAGACTGTATGCTGCCCTTGGATTTTTTGTTAAAAAGCATATCAAAATACAACTTGGTGTAATGAATCAAACTACTAACACTACACAAAAAAATCAACTTCAATTGAGTCTTCATCATAACATTCAGTAACCAAAATACATGCAAAGATTCAATGTTATTATTACTGGATCTACTGGAATGGTAGGTAAAAGTGTACTTTTAGAATGTATCGAGCATCCGTCCATCGAAAAAATATTACTAATTAATCGGTCTAGTTTAAACTTTAATCACCCCAAAGTAAATGAAATCTTACTATCTAATTTTTCCCAAATGCACACCATTCAAGAAGAATTCAAAGGTTTTGATGCATGTTTTCATTGCATGGGTATTTCATCTATTGGTAAAAGTGAAGAAGAATTCACTAAAATCACCTTTGATCTTACTAAGATATTAGCTGACACCTTATATAAAATCAATAAGGATATGGCATTTAATTACGTCTCAGGTACACTAACAGATAGTTCCGAAAAAGGAAAAACCATGTGGGCGAGAGTTAAGGGTAAAACAGAAAACTATATACTTAACAAAGGATTTAAAGATGCCTATATGTTTAGACCAGGTGGTATTATTCCAGAAAAAGGTATTCGATCAAGCACAGGTTGGTATAACGTCATCTATGTTCTGCTTAAACCTTTTTTCCCATGGATGAAGAAAAATAAGAATATGACTACAACCACCAAGTTTGGACAAGCTATGATTAATAGCTTAATATTCCCTGCAGAATTAAAACACCTTGAAAATGAGGATATTAACCTTTTATCGAATCCCCCAAAGGATTAAATGAATTAATTGTATTATCCTTAAACTATAATTTATCATTAAGAGTGAAACCACGCTATATTTTTATATCCATAGGTATAATCCATGTTTTAATTGGGCTTTCTTTAATTGGTATGATTCCGAACTTTGATGAAGCAATCAAAACTTGGATAAGCTCCGATATACCCGAGGACATTAAAGGGCTTATCTTAGGACAAACAAGAGTAATAATTACTCACAGCATCGGCACTGGGATTATTTTACTTTACTGCCGCAACCTAAAAAATAACAAAGACATTAAAAAAGTGCTTCTTGGATATCTATTTTTAATAGCAATGATTTTAACGAATATCGCTTATGGAATTGTTATCGGTTCTGGTGGTCCACCAATGCCCGTTATTCTATTATATGCTATCGGGGGATTGGTTGGTAGTTATGGGTTTTTAAGAACAAGCTCCATAGGCCAATAAATCAATTTAATTCAGTTGTTATTTTTTTTCTCAATAATCTGATTAATAACATCCCATAAAGCTATTCTATGCTGTAATGATTCTATAGCAACTGTTTGGACCTCAAACCACTTTTGGTCATCGTTGCCACACAATTCTTCAATCATCATCAAGGATAAAGGACCATGATCATCTCCATCAAGTTCAATATGACGTTGCAAATAATACCTTAGTTTGTTGTACTTTTCATTATTCTTGTCCGATTGATCTAAAATTTTAATAAACATGTCTGGAATTACATCCTCGCGACCAAATGTGAATGCAGAAGCAATTTTGTGTGCTTGCTGTGTATCAATGACAGAAAACGTGTGCTTAACAAAAGCAGATACTTTCAAATTTATTGAACTATTTGACAATCCATCTAAGGGTGAGTTTCCATTTTTAATGGATTGTATAAAGTTATCTATTTGCTCTGTATTTGCCCCCACCTGATTCATTGCATCCAAATACATTTGGAAATGACTTTTGGGCACTCCCTCTTCATTAATATCACTCTCTTCTGCAATCACTATTTCATTTATAAATCTTGATAGTTTGGCATTTTCACTGGGTAGCCAAGGAGTTCCAATAGAGGTTAATTTTATCTGTAATGCTTTTAATAAGGACATAAAGTCCCAAACAGCAAATACATGGTTTTCCATAAAAACTTTGACATCCTCAATGTTCTCTAGGTTTTGGTATAGAACGTGATTTTGAAGTTTATATCTAAGATCAGCTATGCTATCTTCAACATGTTTGACATTATTCATTTTGTCCACTAACATTTAAACAATATTGCACTCGTTTAGATTGAAAAAATATAGGATTTAAGTAGGGAAAACTTGGATTTTTTTATTTACCTCAATTAAATCAGCCCAAACGCCATGATAACGAGTACCTTTTACAATGTGATTATCTACCCAGTGGTAATTTCCGCCTCTTGGTTTGCCCATTAATAATCCGTGGTATTTATACCCATGTTTGTCTAGCCAATCTTCTGTAATTTGTCTCACCTCTTCTGTTCTAGATGTAAAAAACGTAATGATGTGACCATCATCATACCATTTATTTAGTGTTTCAACTGAACCATCATAAGGCAGTACATGCTTCATTCGTTCAGGATCTTCATTGGGTACATCATCTGTAATCGTTCCGTCAATATCAATGAGATAGTTTTTTACATCAGGTGATAATTGTGGACTAGCATCATGTCCTTTTTCATCCGTTGCGGGTTTAAGGGTAAATTTTTTATCCATTGTATGAGGTATCTACTAGTAAGTATAATTTGATACAAATTTATTTAAACGTGTATCAGCAAGATTGAAAAAGATAAAATTTGAAATACCCATTTTATCCATAGTCAGAAGGAAGTATATACAACTAAGATTTTATAAAGACCTCCCCTTCAAATGTATCATAAGTTAGATATTTACATTCCAATTGATTGGTTGCTTGATTATACACATTACATTTTACAATTGGCTTCATATATAGATGAAGGCTTATACTTCTTCCTTTATACGTATTTTCTAAACTGTGATAGGTATTTGAATCCTCAATGGTCGTCACCTCATTTTGAGCAACATAAACTTCATTTGTTGGGTTCATCCGATTATTCACATCATCATACTCATAAAGATACTCAGCGAAATTACCTTGAATTACTTTCACCCAACATTCTTGTTGATTGTGACAATGTATTGCTGTTTTTTGACCCTCTTCCCAACAGAGCAGAATCAACTCAAAATCTCTATTTCTAGCGATACAATTTCTTGTATACCTACTTTTATTCCAAGAGGTGTAATTTGCTATTTCAGACTCTGAAACATTTAAATCATAAGACTGATTAAGAGCTTCCTGATAATAACCTGATTCAAGTGCAGAAATGAGCTCATTCAATGATGATATATGCTCTAAAGATTGTTTTTCTGCACCCATTTAAGTCCTCGAATTTAATATTTTTTCACTAATTAGAAGTATTTTAAAGAAAAACAACAGCCTCTGTTTAGAAGGGATAAAACTTGGTTAAGCAAATTATTTAGCGGTTATTACCGCACACATGAAAAAAGAGTTGCATTTTTTTAGTCGATTAGTTGAAAAATTGATGAATATAGAGGAAACAATTCCTGTTTCTAAGCCTATAGATACCGATCTAGTCATTGACAAACTAAATTTAGAATTTGAGGAAGAAGGAATCAATGATGAGGACTGGGAAAGATTAATTGAAAATGTGGCTCTTAAAACACCCAAAACTTCATCCAAACTCTTTTTCAATCAATTGTTTGGAGGTAGACAGCCCAAATCTGTACTGGGTGATTTACTAGCTGTTATGTTGAATAGTAGCATGTATACCTATAAGGTTGCTGGTCCACAAGCAGGTATTGAAAAAGTCATTATTCGAAAAGTTTGTCAACTCATTGGATATCCAAATACTGCTGATGGGACCATCGCTCCTGGTGGTAGTATGAGTAATTTTATGGGACTTATTATGGCCAGAGATGCCTTCTCAACAGACATCCCAAATGCAGGTGTCAGTCAAAAAATGATACTTTACACATCAAAAGAATCACACTATTCCATTCCCAAAAATGCTGCATTTGCAGGCATAGGAAGAGACCAAGTACGATATATTAAAACTGATCCATCAGGCAAAATGGACATCCAACATTTAAATGAAATTATTTTACAAGATAAAGAAAAAGGATTTAAACCATTTTTTGTAAATGCTACTGCTGGAACAACTGTTTTAGGAGCATTTGATGATATAGAAGACATTCATAAAATTTGCCAACAGCACCAGATTTGGTTGCACGTTGACGGTGCATATTGTGGCGGTGTAATCTTTAGCAAAAAATACAAAAGACTGGTAAAAGGAATTGAGCTAAGTGATAGTTTTAGTTTTAATGCACATAAAATGCTAGGGACACCTCTTAGTTGCTCAATCGTTGTTGTAAAAGATAAAAACTTTTTAATTAAATCATTTAGCAACGAAGCTGAGTATCTTTACCAGACTGAATCGGACGACTTTGATCTCGGAAGAACAAGTCTACAATGTGGTAGGAGAAATGATGCACTTAAATTTTGGACATTATGGAAATCTGTTGGAAATAAAGGGTTAGAAGATATCATTAATCAACAATTCTACTTAGCAGATATAGCACGACAATATATTGAGAGTCACCCTGACTATAGGTTATACAGCTTCCAAGACTCCATATCCATTTGCTTTAATTATAAAAACATACCTGCCAACAAACTTTGTACTCATCTGTATGAAAAAGCTTCTGCATTGGTTGGGTATGGAAAGTATGGTCCCATCGAGTTCATTCGACTAATTACCATTAATGCAACCAATACACAAAAAGAAATTCTTCACTTTTTCAAAGTACTTGAAGAAGGAGCTAAAGAATTAGAAAACAAAAACATGCTCTCAATGATTGCAACATAGTTCTCATAAATTTTTAAATAAAATACTGCTGTCTCCGTAGCTTAAAAAACGGTATTTTTCAGCTTTAGCAGTTTCGTAGATATCTTTCCATTCCTCCCCTACTATACTTGCTATTAACATCAGTAATGTACTCTCAGGCAAATGGAAATTAGTAATTAAACCGGTAATACTTTTTAATTCACAATCCGGCAATATTAAAATTTCAGTAGCTGCCTCTATTACAGTTATATTGTGAGTATGCATATAAGACTTTATAATTCCTATGGACTCCTTAAAAGTGAGTTTTGAGTTTTTTTCGTACGGCTCTAATTTAGATACAAAAAATGATTCATCATTTTGACTTAATTGAATACCAATCCAATATAAACTCTCCAGTACTCTCAAACTTGTGGTTCCTACAGCAATTCGCTGATCATGATTCATCAATAAATTAAGCGTATCTATGGTTACCTCAAAATGTTCTTGATGCATTTCATGATTTATAACATCATCCTCTTTTACTGGCAGAAATGTACCCGCACCAACATGAAGTGTAACCTCACTAATTGCGACTCCTTTATCAACTATATTACTCAAGACATCATCTGTAAAGTGAAGACCTGCAGTTGGTGCAGCAACAGAGCCCTCATTTTTAGCAAATACCGTTTGGTATGTTTTTATATCACTATCTTCCGTTTTCCTATTAAGATATGGAGGGAGCGGTAATTCACCAATTTTCTGGAGTACTTCTGTAAACAGCTCTTTATTTGTCCAAGAAAGTTCTACAATTCTATGAGTTTTGCTAATCAATTGGGCTTGAATGAGTCCAGATTGAATACTTAAATCTAAAAACTCCCCTTCTTTCCATTTCTTGCTATTTCCAATCATACACTTCCATTGGCAAGCTTGAGTACTAGCAAATGATTTTTCGTAACTACTTGGTTTAACAGGCTCAAGAAGTAATACTTCAATTAGTGCTCCCGTCTTTCTCTTAAAATAAAGTCGAGCAGGGATAACCTTTGCGTTATTCATTATCAAGAGTGAATCCTTTGGAAGAATTGATGATACATCTGTAAACTTATGATGAGTTATCTTACCATATTGATAACAAAGTAACTTCGATTGATCTCTTTTATTAAGTGGATATTTTGCAATTTGATCTTCGTTTAACTCAAAGAAAAAATCTGATTTACGTACTAACCTCACTTTATTGATTTATATCTCTTGCCTGGCAAACTAATTATGCAGTTTTTCATTTCTAACTCCAGCAAAGTTATAGCTAACAAACTAGATACAAAACCCGATTTTATCTGTAAATCATCAATCCCAACTTCATCTTTTTCTTGTATAATTGAAAAGAGCTTTTTTTCGTTATTTGTAAATTTTGGGATGAATGGTTTTTGAATTTTCTTCTCAACCTTAATATCCCAATTCAGCAAATGAACTAAATCTTCTATCCCTTCAATCACATGAGCTTTATTCTTCTTTATCAAATAATTGCACCCCGAAGAATACTTTTGATTAATTGCACCTGGTAGAGCAAGCACATCCCTGTTGTATTGATTTGCCAACTCTGCCGTAATAAGTGACCCTCCTTTAATTGCAGATTCAACAACAATTACAGCATCCACCATTCCTGCTACCAATCTATTTCTCATTGGAAAATTCTCTCTGTTGGATATTGTATTGGATGTATATTCAGTAATAACAGCTCCTTTGTTTTTTATCATATCACGTGCTACTCCTCTATGTGCTGAAGGATAAATTTGATCTAAACCATGAGCGACAACACCATAGGTTGGCATCTCATTTTTAATGCTCTGCTTGTGTGCAAAAACATCAACACCATAGGCCAACCCACTCACTATCGTTGGTTGATATGCATTTAACTCTTCCATCAATTCTTTAACGAACTGTTTGCCATATGAAGTCATTTTTCTTGTACCAACAATAGCTATGCATTTATCAGGGTTCAAATTTGAAGCCCCTTTTGAATAGATAATAATTGGGCAATCTGGAATTTGCCTAAGTCGATATGGATAGGATTCATCTAAGAAAAAATGAACATCAATTTGGTTCTGATTAATGAAGTCAATCTCTAAATTGTCATTCTCAAAGTTTTTATAAGAATTAATATTATTAGCAAGAACTTCACCTACTCCTGGAATCTTTTTTAAGAAATGTTTTGGTCTTGAAAACACCTCTTTAACTCCCCCACAATAACTGATTAAATTTTTGGCTATCACACTACCTACTCTTGGAATTCGGGTGAGTGCTATTTTGTAGATTAAATCATTATCCATAGTCTGAATAACGAAAATATAAAACCTAGATGAAAATTAGTTATTTTCTTAGAGTATTTGAATTACGAGTAGCTAATCCAATAATTTCATCATAACCATAAAAGATATTTTTATGATATAATAGAATCGTATAATCATTTTCTGTTTCCTGATGATTTCCCTCAGTGAATGTATAGTCTATCTTTTCATCTTTATCTCTCAACACAAAATGATAGTTATAGTAACTCTGTTTTAAAAGCACTGAGCAAGTATACATTTTCAATTCTGGAGAATAGGTCATTTTAAACTTATCCTTGGTTTGCCAATCGGATAACTCTCCATAAACAAATATCTCTCCCATATCATTCAAACTATTGGATTTGAAGTTAAAATGCACCAATACATAATCTCCATCTTCCACTAAATTCATTCCATCTGAATTGAAGATATCCCGTTTACCATTATAATCAATCCACCTTACATAATTGAGGTAAGCCTTAGATTCTTCTAGCCTCAGTACCACATTCTGCACAGTATCTATATATTTCTTAATCACATTATTACTAAAAAATCGCAGTGAACGAATGTCGAAGAATCTAAACTCATTGGTTCCTGACATGATGTTCTCATTCTCATAATTAAAACTCAATTCATTATTGTTTACAAACTGAGGCTTAAGATTCCTTATCGCATTACTCCAACTATTGTTTTGAAGGATTGTGGCATGAACATCTAAAAAAGGATTAGGAATGTTAAATCCCAGATAATTTACTGTAAAATCAATCTCTTGATGAGTAAAACGAAATTCTGGAATGGTAGCACTTTTAACTGTTGTTGTAATTTTAGTTTGAGGATCTACCACCATAAATCGACGAGTTAACAGGATATCTTCCTCGTCAAAATTTCGGAATACTTTTAGAATATAATTACCACTTTTGGTAATTGCCATATCATCCGATGGAAAATTCAGTGAATAATGCGTATAGGTTTGATATGTATTCGTAGAAAACTTATAATCTGTTATCTCTCCCATTGTATTCCCACTAACATAATCCATTGGCTGAAGATCACTCAGCATCCAATTTCGATCACAATGAACCAATGAGTAATTCAAAAATTCATTTTGTGGGTCAAGCATATCAAATGAAAGTTTAAGGGCCTCACTAGACCCTAAATTAATGATTGGAACCGGATCATAAATATCAATATTTTTCTGAAGAATAACAGTCGCTATTTTATCATCATAACATGTATTGTCATAAATCCTCTGACCAAAAGATATTTGAAATGAAATAAGAAATAAAAATAACAGTACTTTTTTCATTTGATGACTATTGTTCAAATATACAAGCAATAAAAGATGATAAACTATGAACTCTTAAAGACTAGCAAAAATTATATCTAAGCTAAAATGTTTTTTTTGCCTGCTCCCATACTTCGTCCATTTCAGACAAGGTCATTTCCTCCATTTTAATATTCTTTTTCTGAGCATACTTTTCAATCGATTCAAATCTATATTTGAATTTCCTATTTGTTGATTCGAGAGCATCATCTGGGTTAATTTTCAACCATCTTGCATAATTTATTAAGCTAAAAATTAAATCTCCAAATTCCTCCTTTTTTTCTGAACCCTGGGCATCTTTAAACTCGTTTAGTTCCTCCTCTACTTTTTCCCATACTTGTTCTTTTTGTGGCCAATCAAATCCAACCTGAGCTGCCTTATCTTGCATTCTCGATGCTTTTATCATACTAGGCATACTATTCGGTACTCCGGCCAATACAGATTTATTCCCCTCTTTTAATTTTAATTGCTCCCAGTTTTGCTTTACCTCTTCCTCATCTTTTACTTCAACATCTCCATAGATATGTGGGTGACGAGAAATTAATTTTTCACACACACTATTCAATACATCCGTCACATTAAATGCTCCCTTTTCATCACCAATTTTGGAATAAAAAACCAAGTGTAAAAATAAATCTCCTAACTCTTTTTTGATTTCTTCATCATCACCTTCCAATAGAGCATCGCTTAACTCATACGTTTCTTCAATGGTTAAATGACGAAGCGTTTCATTGGTTTGTTTACGATCCCATGGACACTGTTCTCTTAATTCATCCATTATTATTAAGAGTCGTTCAAATGCTTTTAATCTATCGTCCATTACAATATTGGATTTGATTTCATCAATTTAACAAAGTCATTTTTATAGTTCTTACCCACCGGTATTTTAGTTCCATTCACCTCGCAAATGGTTGTTGAAAAAGATTGTACCGCTTTTCTATTCACAATAAAAGATCGATGGACTCTACTAAACATATCGCTTGGTAATTTAGTCTCCATTTTTTTCATCGTCTGAAGTGTCACTATTTTACGATCATTTAAAAATATTTTAATATAATCTGCAAACGCTTCAACATACTGAATTTCACCATACGATAATTTTATAAGTTGTTGGTTTGCTTTCACAAAAATGAACTCATTTTCTAGGTCGGACTCCGTAGGTCCAGAGTTGTTTTTTATGGTATAATATTCTATAGCCTTTTCAATTGCTTTTTCAAATCGGTCATAAGCTATTGGCTTCAACAAATAATCAATGGCGTCCAATTCAAACCCATCAATTGCATACTCAGAATAAGCAGTTGTAAACATAAATAAAGGCTTATTTTCAAGTGATCGAACAAAGTTCAACCCTGTAACTCCAGGCATTTGGATGTCCAAAAACATCAAATCAATTGAATGATTATTCAAAATATCAGTTGCTTCCTCTGCATTATTACAGCGAGCGATTAAGTTAAGTTCAGGGTGTTTTTTTACATATGCCTCAATTATATCTAGGGCTAATGGTTCGTCATCTAGTGCAATACAATTCATCATGCTAAATCTATTTTTAAGTTTACTTTATAATCAATATCAGTTTCTTTAATCTCCATACTATGTTTATCTGAATACATTAATCTCAATCGCCTATTTACATTTTGAAGACCAATACCCCCTTGATAATTTTCGTTATTTTTCAATTCCGTACCAGCTAAAGGCTTACTATTTGAAAGCTCTAGGTTAAGTTCGTTTTGGTTTACTTTGACATGAATGTTGACATAACCATCTTCCATATCCTTACCAAAGCCATGCTTGAAACTATTTTCAACAAAAGGAATTAAAAGCATTGGAATAATTTCTTGAGTTTCAATATCTCCATCAATGACCAATGATAAATTAACACGATCACCATGCCTCACTTTCTCAAGTTCAGCATAACTCTTCAAATATTTGATTTCTTTATCTAAACTAACTCTTTTATCACTCCCCTCGTACAATATATATCGTAATATGTCACTCAACTTTAAAATTAGTTCTGGAGCCACATCTGACTTTTGGAGTGCCAAAGCGTAAATGCTATTCAAACTATTAAATAAAAAATGAGGATTTATCTGAGATTTCAAGTACTTGAGTTCGGTTTCTGTATTCAAGATCTCTAACTCTTTTGTTAATTTTTCTTTCTCATACCAATGTTTCACTAATTTGAGACTCATAGTTATGGCGACTGTATACGTAATTGCCATAATGGTATTTAATATAAATCGAAGTGAAAGCAATGCTCGTTTATCATCTGGACCAATTGTAGATATTACAGAAAATATTGCTGATTCCATAAAAGCCCCAAGGAATAGAGCTAAGCCGATGGTAACAAAATACCTTAAATATGCTCGTTTCTGAAGAAAAAAGGGCAACAATACATACATGTTAAAATAGCTAACTGCAGCATGAATTGATACGATGACAAATGAATTTACAAAGAAATCAGTTCGCGTAATCCCTGGACTAAGAACAAATACCCAAAAAAGAAAGTATAAAATCCATAATACCAAATGATGAATATTATAACGAGTTATAAACCCGTACAATTTTGAATTTACAAGAGAATTAGCCGTGCTAGACATACTTGAATACTCCAAATTTAATGGAAGTTCAAGTAATTTCTTTATTCAAAGAAGAATAATAAGTTCTAGAGTTAGTTTTTGAAATAATGAAGCATTCTATAACTCCAGTCAATAACTAATGTACCAGCTTTAATGTACTTATTCTGGTTAACAATTTGTTCTGTTTGATTCTCATTAGTCTGTTGAGGTTTGGTTCGTGATAGTACAAATGAAAAGGTAAGGGCATTCAAGAACAATAAGACTACAATCAACTTAGTTGATTTTCTCATGGTTCTAATTAGGTTTAAAATGTTTAACTTTTGCATGCTAATATGCGTAAATTGTTGTACAAATATAGGTTTTAGGGCTTAAGGATAGGTTTAAAAAATAAGAAATGACGTAATTATGATCGAATTAGAAGTATACAAAGAACAAGTAGTCAAGCAGTCTTCTCTTTTTGTTTGTAGTTATCCCTAAATCTAAGCTATCTTTGCTATAAATTAGCCATTAAAAAGTATGCAATTTTTACCCTTACTCGGTCTAATCCTAGTATTTATGTCTGTCGCATTTATTGGCATGGCTATTCGCGTCTTTTTGGTAAAAGACGGTGAAGTTAGAGGTGGATGTGCGGGCAAAAACCCCATGATGCAAGAAGAAGGAACTGCCTGTTCTATGTGTGGAGCATTGCCCAGTGAAGAGTGTAAGAAAGAGGACTAGGAATTTACTTATTCAGGTTCTTCAACTTTCTCAAGGATATGCTGAAATCCTAACCTTCCTCATACACTTTTAGTATTTCTATACAGGTTTTAACAGCCGCCTCCATATCTTGAACACTTACGTATTCATGCTTGCTATGAATGGCCATCTCTCCCGCGAATAAATTGGGGCATGGGAGTCCCATGAATGATAAGCGTGAACCATCTGTTCCGCCTCTTACTAAATCTTGTTGCGGTTCTATTCCAATTCGTTTCATGGCCTGAAGTGCATTGGCCTCTATATGTGGATGCTCAGCCAGTACCTCTCGCATATTTCGATATTGCTCTTTGACCTCCACCTCAAATGATGAACCCTCAAAATGATTGATGGTAGCTTCTGCTAAATCTGCCAATACCTTCTGATGTTTTTCCAAATTCTGTGTATCAAAATCACGAATCAAAAAATCGACACTCGATTCTTCCAATTGCCCCTTTAAGTTATACGGATGTACAAATCCCTGCGACCCCGAGGTGGTCTCAGGTGAAAATGCTGCTTGAGGTAATTGATCAATAAAATAACCCATCACCTTCACCGCATTGACCATCTTACCTTTGGCATATCCAGGATGTGCACTAACGCCCTTAAACCGAATGGTCATAGAATTTGCGGAAAATGTATCGCCCTCTAGCGAACCTCTTGGCCCCCCATCTAATGTATAACCAATATCCACATTCAGCTTATCCATGTCCAACTTATCTACCCCTCTTCCTACTTCCTCATCTGGTGTAAATAAAATTCGTACATCTCCATGAATATGGGACGGATCATTGATTAACTCATGTGCAAGCTGCATGATAATGGCAACTCCAGCTTTATCGTCAGCTCCCAGTAGAGTTAGACCACTTGCAGTTATAATATCATCACCGATACGCTTGCCTAGATAGGGATGTTCTTTTACCGTAACTACCTGACTTGGGTCATCTGGTAAAATGATATCTTGACCTTGATAATTTTTATGTAAGATTGGTTTCACATTCGCACCGCTACAATCTGGAGCTGTATCCACATGTGAGCAGAAACAAATAGTTGGAATGTTTTCTTTTGTTGAATTGCTGGGTATGGTAGCAAAAACATACCCCCACTCATCCATTTCTACATCTGAAACTCCCATTGCAATTAGCTCTTTTACAAGCATCCTACTCAGATTTTTTTGTTTTTCAGTACTTGGAAAAGTTAAACTTTCAGGATCACTTTGAGTATCAACTTGAACGTACCTCATCAATTTTTCGGCTACACTTTGACCCAAATCATTCATATGATTGCAAAGTAAAATAAAACCAACTCACTTTTAGGAATACTATTGAACAAAAACTCCTTGAAGCACACTATCCTTCTCATAAATTAAGAAAGCAGACAACGAAGTGTCACTTAGTATTATTTGTTTTGA
>CERM01018147.1_pt1 | contig 24156 bp, 23 predicted proteins | sample 530791 | NCBI WGS metagenome assembly CERM01 (sample SAMEA2620970, study PRJEB7988) | marine metagenome | biome: marine biome (ENVO:00000447); feature: surface water layer (ENVO:00002042); material: "saline water (ENVO:00002010), including plankton (ENVO:xxxxxxxx)" | depth 5 m | reverse complement strand
TTTGCCAATCATAATATTTTATGATTATTGAAGTATTAAAATCGAAGATACATCGAGCTAAAATCACGCAAACTGAGCTGGATTATGTTGGTAGTATTACTATTGATGAAGATCTTATGGATGCTGCTAATCTTATTGAAGGTGAGAAAGTACTAATCGTTAACAATAATAATGGAGAACGAATAGAGACATACGTCATAACTGGCGAACGTGGAAGTGGTATGATTTGTCTAAATGGAGCCGCTGCTAGAAGAGCTGCTAAAGGTGATATAGTCATCATCATATCTTTTGCTCAAATGGATTTTGAAAAAGCCAAAACATTCAAGCCCCAATTAGCGTTCCCTGATAAAAATAACAAGCCTATCCTTGACTAAAAATACAAAAACAGCCATTAACACTATTATATTTCTCACTCTTGGGGGAGTCTTGTTTTATTGGGCTATAAAAAGTCAAGATACAGAAGAAATTTGGGATCAAATCAAACAGGTAAATTTATTTTGGGTAGGTTTATCCATGCTTTGTGGTGTGATAAGTCATCTTCTTCGAGCATTGAGGTGGAATTTGTTATTAGAGCCCATGAACTATAAAGCTTCTACAGCTAATAGCTTTCACGCTGTAATTTTAGGATACTTGGTAAATATGGCTTTACCCAGAGTTGGAGAAATCACACGTCCTGCTGTTCTTTCTAAACTCGAAAAAATACCCTTCAATAAACTCGTAGGGACAGTCTTAGTTGAGCGAATCGTAGATTTAATTATCACAATAATTCTTGCCCTCACTATTTTCATTATTCAATTTCAACTTATAATAGAATTTGTTGAAGAATTAATGAAAAAATTTAATGCCTCATCAATAGGTCTTTTTTCAGTATCATTTGTTGTTTTCATAATTCTTATCAGTATTGCTTACTTCAAAAGGAAGTGGTTCTATCAACTGCCTGTAATTAGAAAATTTCAATCCTTTATTGAAGGGATTATCGATGGTATTAAAACTATTTTTAGTTTACGTAAAAAAGGGTTATTCATCACATACAGCCTGCTAATTTGGGTGATGTATTTCTTTATGCCTTTCTTAATATTTTATGCTTTCGACGGCACCGCCCATTTAGGGGTATCTGCAGGATTCACTGTGTTATTGTTTGGTACAGTAGCCATGATTATTCCTATACCAGGGGGAATTGGAACATTTGAAGTTCTTGTCCCTGCAGCACTTAATATTTATGCGATCAATCCATTAATTTCTAACTCCTACACATTAATTACTCACGCTATACAATTTTTAGTGATTGCTGGAGTTGGCATATTTTCCATAGTATATGTTATATTTAAACTCAAAAAGGTAAATAATCATGAAATGGGATAAAATCATTAATGATAAAATATTTCACTCGAAAAAATCATTAATACAAGTTCGAGATCAATGGAAGCAGCAACATGAAAAAGTTGTTTTTACCAATGGATGTTTTGACATTTTACACCTCGGCCATATAGACTACTTATCTAAAGCTGCAGATTTAGGCAAAAGGCTTATTATTGGTGTTAATACTGATGCATCAGTATCTAAAATTAAAGGACCTAATAGGCCTATAATTGAGGAGATTACTCGATTGACTAAACTTGCCTCATTAGCTTTTGTAGATGCTGTAATCTTATTTGATGAAGAAACACCTCTAGAATTAATTAAATCTGTTAGACCTGATGTATTAGTTAAAGGAGGAGATTATAAAATAAGTACAATTGTAGGTGCTGAATTTGTCAATCAAAATGGAGGTAATGTAATCGTAATACCATTTTTAAAAGGTCATAGTAGCACAAGCTACATAAACAAAATAAGCAATTTATAAACCTCCGTCTTTAGTTTGACCAACTTTATTCAGAGAAAGCTTATTTTTCAACTCTTGATTTTCTTTTTTCAGCTGCTTAATCCTATTCTTTTGAGATTTTTTTATTAAGACACAAAAGAAATAACCCAACATAAATGCAATTATTAGAATAATTACGATTTCTATGACATAAGTTTCCATTGAGGACTGACCGGGGCCTTCAAAAATTTTTTCAGTATTCATTTGATTCTAGTTGATTGATGTGCACTTCTAAATGGGGTGTCTGGGTTGAATCTAAAATAAAAGGAAGTATATTAATAAAAGATGAATCTAGTCCATTTAACACCAGTTGTGTTTTGATAAAATTGCAATTTGCAGAGAAAGAATCTGTTTCTTGATTTATAATTTCCACTAAATTTATTTGATGTTTTGTATTCTCAATAGCAATATATTTTAAATAAGCTTGAATTTTGGGATGATCAAGACCTTCATTAAAATTGATTTTAGCCCCGTGAACCATTTCTTGTAAGAAATCGTTATTCATTAACACGCTTACTTCAACTGCATCTAACCATTGCAAACTTTTGAAGTTGTTTTCAAAAGTACTGTCTGCATGCTGAGAGTGGAATAATATTCGATGGTCCCCTAGACCACTAAATAACTGAGCTACGCTTTTAGCTCTAGCAATACCAAGATTGGGATGCGATGTGTTATTATGCTCATTTGTAGAATAATTACCCGTAATTAAAATACGGTTATTGGGTTCTAACTTTTGCAACATTAGTGCCTTAAAAGAATCAAAGTTCGTCCCTTTTAAAACGTTAGAGTCAGAATATTTAAAAAACAAAGGATACCGATTTTCTGCTAAGGTTAATTTGTTGGGATAGGCTTCTTTAATTTCAGTAACATAGAACCAACTTGAAGCAACTAACCAACATAAAAAAAGCAGCAAAATGTAAAGTGGGCTTTTGAACATAAAATATCGATAATAATGGCGGAGAGAGAGGGATTCGAACCCTCGGTACACTTTTGATGCACACACGCTTTCCAAGCGTGCTCCTTAAGCCACTCGGACACCTCTCCTAATACCATTGCAAAGATGGTTATAAATTAAATAACTGCAATGCATTCTTGGTTGTAATCTCTGAAACTTTTTCTATGGGTAGACTATAAATTTTTGATAATTCATCAACTACAGTTGTGATGTATGATGATTCATTTCTCTTCCCCCTATACGGAACAGGAGCTAAATATGGCGAATCTGTCTCGACCACAATACGATTAAGTGGTACATTTATAAGCTGATTTCTCAGATCTGAATTTTTAAATGTAACTACCCCACCAACCCCCAGATAAAACCCTAATTCAATAATTTCATGGGCTTGTTTTTGCCCTCCAACAAAACAATGAAAAACACCACGTAATTGAGAATTGAAATTCGTCTTAATTAACTGAATGATATAGTCCGTTGATTCCCTTGAATGAATTACAATCGGCAAATTATAATCGATAGACCACTGACACTGTTCAAGAAAAGCGTCTTCTTGTTGAACCTGAAAAGTCTTATCCCAATAAAGATCAATCCCAATCTCACCAACTGCTATACAATCTCTAGAAATTAGTTCGTTTTTAATATAAGAAAGTTGGTCTTTAAAATCTTCTTTTACTGAGCACGGATGTAAACCCATCATTCGTTTAAAGAAAACATCGTCACGATTTACTAATTTATTTAGTTGGGAAATACTTTCTACATCTATATTTGGTAAGAGGATATGACTTAACCCACTATCTCTGGCTCGGGTGATAACTTCATCAATATCCTTGTCAAATTCTTTAGAATATAAGTGTGCGTGAGTGTCTACTAGCATTATAAATTCATTGCAAATAAAAAGCCCCTCATCGAAAGATGAAGGGCTTTTATTCAAATAGTTACTTAATTTATTTAGAAACAGTTATTCTCTTGGTTGCAAAGTAGTCACCATTCTTCACTTGTACGAAGTATACTCCATCAGCTACTACTGATAAGTCAACACTATACGTACCGTTTAAGTTATCGGTAACATTTACATCCAATACATTTCCTAAAATATCTCCTACCTTAACAACTACCTCTCCAGCATTTTCAACAGTTACGTTGAACTTACCAGTAGTTGGGTTAGGATATACATTAATCATATCATCGTTTTGCGTTAAGTTTTCGATTCCTGCTAAGTTGATTGTGATATCCTCACAATCATCATTCCAGCATTCCCCTTTCTTAGTTGCTAAACATACGGTAAATGTTCCTTGATCAACATTCTCAAATGTGTATGTTGGATCCTCAGAATCATCTTTACTACCGTCTCCAAATGTCCATCTGTACAGATCATTTCCTGCTGGTCCGTCACAAACTACTGTTCTTCCGTCTTTTGTAAGTGTGAATGTTGCATCTGGTGATGGGTTAACTACGATTGGGTAGGTTACCTCATCACTACATCCACCGTCTACAATCGCTTTCAACTTCACGTTGAAACTTTTTGATTCTGTATATAAGTAGGTTGGAGATAAGTCAGAACTAGTGGCTCCGTCTCCAAATGTCCATTCATAAGTCAAATCTCCAGCTGCTACAGTTGATTTGTTTGTGAAGACTGCTTCTTCTCCCTCACAAATCGAACCTGCTTCAAAATCAGCCACTGCTTGCAATACAACATTAACTTCTTTTACAGTTGAACTTGAACATCCGTTCAAATCAGAGATAGTTAATCTTACAATTTTTGGTCCTACTTTAGAGAATAAATGTGATGGATCTGCTCTTGTAGCATCTGCTTCTCCGGCAAAATCCCAATCATATGAGCTATTCGCTCCTCCATTTGGAAGTGATCCTGTGATAGTGAAGTTAATCGGTGTTAAGTTACACGCTGCATCCCAAGTAAAGTCTGCCTCTGGAGACTCTTGTAAAACAATATCCTTAGTAAAGACATTAACACAACCGAACTCAGATGTAGCTGTTAAAGTAACAGTCTTAGTCCCTGGTGTACCAAATGCAAATGCAGGATTTTGTTCTCTAGAAATTCCCTCTCCGGCAAAGTCCCATGCATAACCCATGTTCGCTCCATTTTCAATGGTAGAGCTATTCTTGAAATCTACATTTACGAAATTACACTCACCCTCACTTGTGAAGCCAGCTGTTGGCATCTCAAATTGGTATGCGTTTTTCGTTAATGATGCGAAACAACCATTAGCTGTTGCCGTTACACTAATTTTACGTTGACCTGGTGAAGTAAAAGTATATGATGGATCTACATCGGAAGTTGTATACTCACCTGCAAAATCCCATGCATAAGTTATTTTACTAGTAACCGGAAGTGTTGTATTGTTTTTAACTGTTATCGGTGAACCTTCACAAGCATTCAATACTTTAAAATCTACTACTGGTTTTGGAGTTACCACAATAGTATCTACATCAACATATTGGAACTTAGGATATACCCCATTACTAACAGTCATTTTAACATATACATCACTACCATAAGTGGTATACTTCCAAAAACCATCCTTGATATCTGAATTATCGTCTGTTACCGTAGGATCTGGATCATTGAACTCCCAGTTAGTCAACATGTAACCAGAACCTTTAAGCGTTGAAGTATTCTTAAACTGAGCAACGTCTCCTAAACAGATATCACTTGAATTGAATGAAGGAACTGGTACATGTGGTACATACATTGTTCTAGATATTGTAGTATCACATCCTGTATTTGCATCAGAGACAACTAAAGCTACATCCAAAGTTCTACCTGAAATAGAATCCTTAGGAGAAACTGTAAATGACTCTGCTAAATTTGTATAAGAAAACCCTGCAGCAGTTACGTCAATACTGTTTTGATCCGTAACTTTAAGAGCATATGTATAATCAGCACCCGGACCAGATGTACTATATTTATTTGGTCTAGATATGTCATATTCATTAGTATATGGTGCAGCAATTGCATCCGGATCTAGCTCTGTTCCAGCCTCAAAATAACCCTCAAAGGTTGTACCTTGTGATAAAGCACCACCTGTTGGTGAAGATTGTATGTCAAACGAGTAGCTTGTTGAATCATTGCTTGAGTCATCATCTTCCTCAGCAATAAATGCTGAAAGAGTATTTTTACCAGGCTTAGTAAACATAGGAAGATTGTTAAAAGTATAGTTTAATGAAGCACCTCCAGCGATTGGTCCAGCAACTGTTTCAGTAACAGCTTTTCCACCGTTAATATTGAATGCAATAGGGATGTTTGAAAGAGGAAATGAATTTTCATTCTTGATAGTCAATCTAACTGAATCACTATATCCTCCACACTCCGTTGCACCTGTCTTAAAGTTAAGAGCAGTATTAGATAAGTCTAAAACAAACTCTACTGCACCTATGTCAGGTTTAGTTTTGCTTCGTGAATTACCATCTACATCAGAAGAAATTCCTACAGGAACCCCCTTGTTACACAACCCAAATGACGCTACTGCATAATTTTGAGTGTTTCGATCAACAAATGACACAGATTTATTCATCCAATTTGTCCCAAAACCCTTTACCAAATCATCGTATGTGTCGTATTGCGTATTGTTATAGTAAGCATAATACTTAGTTCCTCCTCCTGTAACATCTTCTATATGAATATTATTATTATCAAAGGTAGCTGGGCCATAAGGTGCACGAGCAAAACCATAAATTGTACGAAGAAATCCGCCAGTTTTATTTAAGTTAGAGTAAATAATGTTATTTTTTACATTACCGGCCATATAGTATGTGTAAAGAGCATAAACATAACTAGTATTATTAATACCCGCATCCTTGGTAAGTGAAATAGTATTGTGGTAAATATCTGCACCAGCTTGTGCGTAGTAATTGTATGCATATATTCCATAAATCCCTCCAGCTCCTCCAAGGTCAATAACATTGTTAGATATTAAAGTATTAGTCCTTCCATAAGATTGATACCCATAAAAGTAGATACCATATTTATAATTAGTACTAGTATTTCTTCCTAAGTTAAATATCTTGTTATTAGAAATATTAAATGAACCGCCACCATAATACTGATAGGCATATATTCCATAAGCACCTCGATATCTACTATGACCAGTTCTATGAATTTTATTATTAGTTATAGTAGTACCTGTTTTTTCATAATACGTTCTTATACCATAAATGTAAAAATCCTTAATTTCATTGCCATCAAAAGTGTTGAATTTAGTACTAGAATTGTATCTTGGACCCGCAGAAAAAATTCCCCAATAAGGCCCTTTGTTGACACCACTACTTGTAACATTATTTCTAATGACACAATTTGATGCTGCATCTTGATAAGTGTATACAGAGTAGTTAGATCCATTTCCAAGAAGTACATAACAATTAGCAGTGCTTGTACTTGTCATATTTGGCATATTTAATTTACAATTAGATACCGTAACATATGTAGACCCGCCTCTTATCTGAACACATCTTCCGTAAGAGGAACCCGTGTTATTGATAAGTAAATTATCAATAGTAAAATAATCTGTACTATTAAAAGTTATTACTGCCGACCTTGAACCAGATCCAGCATGCGTAATAGTATTCCCATTACCATTAACTGTTATGGTTTTGGTGGAACTAGTTCCCGATATGTTATCAAATTGAACCCACTCAGAATAAGGGCCTGAGCCTTTAACAACGTTAACCGTAACTGGTCCTGTGACGCCCCTAGCTGCTGCCGTAGCAAAAGACTTAAAGCTAGTAAAGTTTGTAGTACTAGCCGAAGAGCCTTTGTTGATAGTGTAGGTCCCGCTAAGTTGAGCCATTGCTGTTCCTGACAACAGAAAGGAAGCAAGCACAAAAGCTGATTTAAATTTGAAAAGCCAATTTCGTTTGTAATTTTTTTTCATACGCTTAATATTAGAATGTTAGTTTCTTAATAAATAATTTAAGTGCCTCAAATTTAAATAATAAAATCTTAATAATCAACCATTGTTTTAGAAATTTAAAATTAGGTTTAGTCAACGATTAATTTTAACTCCATCCGTAATTTCATAAATACGGTATGGCTATAACTCAGTAAATAAGTTGCTAATCATTGATAATATTTACAAGTAGAAAGTTGATAGCATTATTCAAATGCCCTTATTCCGTTTGAATCTTTGTCTATTATATAAGCATTATTGTTAACCCATACCACGCCATTGCCAAGTAGCTTTATGTTATTAAGATTTGGTTTTAAACCGAGTAACGATATGGGATAAATCGAATACTGTTTGTTCAGACGATTGGCAACTAAAAAAGGCAAAGACATGTTCTACCTTTTTTTCGCCCTTAAACAAGTCATCAGACGCAATTAGGGTTATGTAATTATTTGATTTAAATCCAACTATTAATCCTTTTTTGACATTAAAAGTCACAACTTCAGTCTGTCTTATTTTATCTAAATACAACCAATCGTTTGCAATGAATACTAACACACAGATTATGGAAAACATTAAACCTGTTTTCCATTTATATTTAATAGTTAGGATTATTATTATAACCAGTAAATACAATAAGACCATTTGGGTTGATTAATGACGCTCACCTTAAGCCACTCTGAAGACAAGTCATTTGAGAAGTGATTCTGATAGTTGTTGTCTGAATAATAATGGGTATGTATAACCCCAGATAAAAAAACAACCATAGAGCAAGAATTTACCCAAGCCTGATAAGTAAAAAAACTAATCTCTTTTTTAAAATGAAATGGATGAAGACCAGTGCAAATAAACTAACCAGAAATACTAAAATCACCCAATTTATAGAAATGAAAGTACTTGTAGGTACAAGTATCCCAACAATAAATGGAATCAAAAACTTAAGAAGCGGAATATGCTTCCATACATTCAATTTTAGTTAGAATTAAACATACTTTCTGTAAATTAAAGCCTTTAGCTCATCTTTCAACTCCTCTTGATCCCAGTTCCCTCTTACTTTATATGCTTTATAAATCTTAAATGCTTCATCTCGATTGGAAGCATTATCTATTTCGGTTATAAATGAATTATATCCCGACTTATCCCCATCAAAAAACACATTTTGAAACTCGAATCGCTTTGCTATTGACATTCCTTTAGCAATACTAGAGATGGGTTTGTTACTATATTTTTCAAACAAAGAAAGCATTTCCTCATTTTCATTTTTCAAGGGATCTTCCTTATCTGCAACTTTATTTTGTTCTGTATGTGAAACAGATTCTTTCTCCTCTTTTGAAGAAATCTTTTCTTTCTTAGCAACTTCAGCTTTTAAAGATTTAAGCTTCCCCTTCAAAGCCAAACTGTTTACCTCATCGTAAAGATCAATACAATGTTTTCTGAACACATCGATATCCAACTGTGACAACTTTTCTGAATGTAAGCTCAACCTACTATTATGAATACTCAACATCCCTAAAAGTTCATCAATTTTTTCATGGATTTTATCTCTACTCATTTTTATTAATTTCTACGAATAAAATCAAATAATATTACATTCGAGACTTCGTAATTAACAAGGCATGTATACAAAACCAAAAAATAGCATGGGATGGATAGAAATTATTTGCGGATCTATGTTCTCAGGAAAAACAGAGGAACTAATCCGAAGAATTAAACGTGCTAAAATAGCAAACCAAACGGTACATATATTTAAGCCTGAAATGGAAGTTAGGTATCATAAAGAAAAGATTGTTTCACACGATGACAATCAAATAGACTCTACACCAATCCATGACCCCAAAGAAATATTAAAATTGGCTGATAGCGTAGATGTGATTGGAATAGATGAAGCACAATTTTTTAGTCCCAACTTAGCTGAAGTGTGCAATCAACTAGCAAATAAAAATAAACGAATCATCATTGCTGGTTTAGATATGGATTTTTTAGGAAATCCCTTTGGTGTCATGCCTAATCTTATGGCAATGGCGGAATTGGTAACTAAAGTTCATGCCATATGTATGAAGTGTGGTTCTGAAGCACAATTTTCTTATCGCTTTTCAAATGCTGGCGATCAAGTAAAATTAGGAGAAAAAGATTTATACGAACCCAGGTGTCGCACATGTTTTAACCAAGGGATGGAAAAACAACAATTGGATAGAGATAAATAAGGTCCCCAAAAAATCGGTATCGATCGTTGAATTTAAAATAGGAAGAAAAAATAGTAATGCAAAGAAGGGTGAGCTGCATTGATACAAACACAAAAAAAATGATCGACGTAAGATGGCAGTTAATATAAGAAATAATCAACATGATCATCGATATCCCAATTCCTAGATAGATCAAACTTCTGAATTTACTTCGGCTATACAGATGTGCTATTGTGAGCATATTATCTCTTTGGTCTCGATCTCGATCATAAAAAGAAAAAATCAATAAGTTTGATAGGTTGATGAAATAAAAAATAATGAAAATGTAGGTTAGTTGAGGCAGGTTAAGAGACACCTCGTTGCCAATCAATGGTGTGACAACAAAACCTATTGTAACAACTAATGCGACAAATATTTCTTTTAGATACCTTAAAAATTTATACTTACGTGACAAAAAATAGTTAATACAAAAATGTAAGAATGTCAATATGCTCAGAAATAAGACATAGCTGTAATAAACTCGAGGAACCCAAAATGAAAGACCAATTATAATTATTGAACCAGATATTATCCATCGAATTATTTGCTTTTGCCTTAAAAAATGCTCACGATGCCTGATAGAGGAGGCGTTCTTTCCTATACCCAAGCCGTCTAATAAGTGATCAAGCGTATATATAATCCACATACTTAGCGATAGCCCTGATGCCAAAACATAGTTTGGCTTAACATCAAATAAATTACTGAAAAATAAATAGGATGATAATGAACCTAAGGCAACAAGGATGCTGTAAGTGTTAATGAAGTTCAGAATTGATTGATATGAATAAAATCGTTTCACAACGAGCTTACTTTTATTCGATAGCTAGAACAGATTCAACCTCAGGCAATAATTTTTTAATACTTTCCTCAATGCCTGCTTTCATCGTAAGATGACTAATACTGCAGGTACTGCATGCACCCAGAAGACGAAGTTTCACGATATTATTTTCATAAGCTACAAATTCAACATCGCCCCCATCCTGCTTCAAGAAGGGTCTCACACTATCAAGTGCCTCTAGTATTTTATTCTCTGACGTTGACATTTAACTTCAAATTTATTGTTTTTATTTGGATGCGGCTAGAATAGAAAGTTTTTGAACAATTTTACCTGTAATGGCAAGATAATCTTTATGGATATTATCAAACTTTTTATTTTCCTTGATAGGAATTTCACCCAAAAAATCAACGGAGGATTCTTTGCTTAATTTCTGACCACCTTCTTTACCAAAAATATAATACTTTTCACCATTTTCGTCTGGCTGAAAAAAACTCATATTTTCAACAATGCCTAAAATATTCTGGCTTATGTGTGGGTTGCGGAACATATCAATAGCTTTTCGAGTATCTGCAACAGCAACTTCCTCCGGGGTTGTAATTAGAACCACACCACTTATAGGAATATGTTGAACAACACTCAAATGTATATCTCCAGTACCTGGTGGTAAATCTATAATAAGGTAATCGAGATTTCCCCATTTCACATCACTACAAAACTGACTAATCGCCTTTGATAACATTGGTCCTCTCCAAACGAGGGCTTGTTTCGTATCCACCATATAACCAATGCTCATAGTTTGAACACCCTGATTCTCAATTGGAACCATTAAGTCACCATCCATTTCAGGCTTTTTGTCAACTGTATTCATCAGAGTTGGTATCGAAGGACCATGGATATCTGCATCCATCAACCCAACTTTAGCCCCTGATATAGCTAATGTTCTAGACAGATTAATAGCAAATGTACTCTTACCAACACCCCCCTTGCCAGATGCGACAGCAATAATATTTTTAATTCCAGATAAAACAGATTGGTCGTCTCTGCTCTGTTGAACGTTAGACGTTATATTAATTTTTACAATTGCCTCTGAATTAACCATTGTATAAATTGCATTTTTACATGCATTGGCAATACTTTCCTTCATAGGACAAGCTGGAGTTGTTAAGACTAAATCAAAGGCAACTTCGGCTCCATTTATGGATAAATCTTGGATCATTCCCAAAGAAACTAAATCCTTTTTAAGGTCAGGATCTTCAACATAGCTCAATGCTTCTATGATCTGGTCTTTATTCATTATTTATTTTTAATAAAAAATATGCGTTTATTCATCTTGACTACAAACCACTTAACAAATTTATGCTGTCCTAAAATACTGCCTATTACAAATAGGAATAGTTGGTAAACTAAGTAAACAATAAAAATGGTAATAATAAGTTCGTACCACAACAATTCTCCATATGTCGACTTACTAAATAAATACTCGGTAATGGGTTTTCTAACGAATACAATCGAGGAACCTGTGATTGCAAAAATCACAAAAATCCAAAGTAATTGAAGGTCAGATTCAATGTTCCATTTATGTTTGAGTTTTTGAATAATTTTCTTCATTAAAATATAGCTACTAAATTAGTTATTTAAACATTCAACTATATCATTTTGTGTTCTTGATTAAAAAAAAGATGGGAAGCTCTCGCTTCCCATCTGCATTATAGTTTAGTTTTATGGTAAATATCAGTATACTAACTTAAAGTCAACTCTTCTATTGAATGCTCTTCCTTTAGCAGTAGAATTATCCGCAACTGGTTTAGATTCTCCATAACCAATAGCTGACATACGACTTTCTTTAATACCCTGAGAAGCAAGATATCTTTTAACAGACTCTGTTCTCTTTTGAGAAAGAACAAGATTGTCTGCATCTTCACCTTGATTATCTGTATGGCCCTCAATTATAACATTAGCTTCCTTATACTCTTTCATAATTTCAGCTAAGACATTTAAATTCTCAAAAGACTCAGACTTAATAATATCTTTTCCGCTTTCAAAGAATATTCCCTTAGCAGCAAGTCTTATTTTCTCTTTAACTTCTTCCTTAATTTCAGGACAACCTTTGTTCTCTACTATTCCTGGAGTAGCTGGACAAACATCAACGTGATCGTATATACCATCTCCATCTGAATCCGGACATCCTTGTCCTTCTAAAGGTCCAGCCTTAAGTGGACACTTATCTTCAGCATCTGTAATACCATCTCCATCTGAGTCTGGACACCCGTTAAATGCAGCTAAGCCTGGAACTTTAGGACACTTGTCTTCTGAATCAACAATACCATCTCCATCTGAATCTGGACATCCATTAAATGCTGGTAATCCAGGTACATCTGGACACTTATCATCTTCGTTTATAACACCATCTTTATCGTCATCCATTGGACACCCAACTGTATCAACAGCGTAATTGATTGGTGTATTAGGACAAATATCAAAGTCATCACTAATTCCGTCTCCGTCCTCATCTTTGATTCTATATGAGCCGCCGTCTCCACCAAAGTTAAATACGAACCCAAAAGAGTGATATGCATATATATCGTGTAGAGGTTTGTTACCTTCTTGAGCACTATTCAAACGTGCTCCAGAAACCATGTATGGGCTTGCATCATAATTATCATCAAACGAATAATTGAATTGCTCACTTATTACTAAATCAATTGCATCTGAAACTCTAACTTTAAGTCCTAGACCAGCATTCCAATGAGAAGCAATCCAAGATCTATCTAAACGGTAACCTTCATATTTAGGACTTAATGTTTCAGGAGTAAATTTTGAAACAGATGACATAGCACCCCATCCAGCTCTAATGAAGGGCTTGAATCTGGCATCTTCATCAAGGATGTAACCATTATTAAACTTATAGGTTAACCCAATCATTCCCTCTGTTACACGAGACCTAAATCCTACCCTGACAACATCAGCTCTTACAACGTCATAGACATTCTTGTAAAAACCAATATCACCACCACTACCATAAATATTAACATCAAAAGAAGAATTAATATACATACCAAATGCTCCTCCAACACCTTGATAATCAGGACTGTTTTTAAAGTATAGTGATGAACCCATGTCGCCATGATACTCACGGAGGCCACCATTTACTTCAAACCCGAATTTCTTGTAAGACGTCTGGGCATTAACAAAGAATGATGAAAATATTAACAGTAATAGACTTAATCTGAGTAGGTTTTTATTCATAATTATACACTTTTTGAGTAAGCAATATTACATTAATATGACTAAACTTCAAAAATAATTTTGCTGATTCACCCGCGAATTTTTGTGCATTCAGAACAATTTTGACAAATATCTATATTGCTTCTGCTTTTTAAAATTAACCTTCTAAACCGATTATATTCATCTCCATCCCAAATTGATTTGAACAATTTTTTATCTAGACCACCCAATTGATAGGACCCATCTTTATCAAAGCAGCATGGAACAATTTTCCCATCCCAAGTAACAACACAGGCATGCCACATTCTCCAACAGTGACTCAGCAGACCATTTTTTATTTTGTAAGACAAGCCTTTTTTTATGTATCTCGAATACTTAGGGTTTTGTGGTAATAAATCACTCCCTGATTCAAAATTATATATCTGAGCAGTTTTTATAGTTAAATGATCTACTCCTATTTCTTTTGCCATCTTTTTGATCTCTTCAACTTCATTTTCATTATGCCTAAAAACAATGAATTGCCATATAATAAATGGTGTTTTTGATTTTAATTTTCTCTTCCATTCAACCATTTTTTTTGTTCCTTCAACTACCTTTTTGAAATCCCCACCTATACGATATTTAGAATAACTTTCTTGATTCGTTCCGTCAATGGATATAATGAGACGACTCAGTCCACTTTCAACTGTTTTTTGACAATTTTTATCATTGAAATAGTGTCCATTACTTGAAGTTGCGGTATAAATATTCCGCTCAGTCGCATAACCTACCATTGAAAGAAAATCTTTGTTCAAATAAGGCTCTCCTTGAAAGTAATACGTAATGTAGGTTAGTTCTTTGTGAAGCTGATCGATGATTGATTTATTTAGCTCTGGTTCAAGCATTCCAATGGGTCTGCTGAACGATCGAAGACCACTCGGGCATTCTGGACACCTCAAGTTACAACTGGTTGTCGGTTCAATTGAAATTGCTACTGGATACCCTGAATGATAATTTTTTTTTAACCGCTTACTGACGTGATAGCTTACAAAAATTTTCAATGCGTTAATCAAACGCAATAGAGTGAAGGTTTTTAGATAATTTAACCCATCCGTTAGAATAGCTTTTCTTGACATTAATTAAGATAATCTCTTTTTTTGAGGAAATACAATCCACTTATGAGTGTGAAAACAAGAAAACTGAAGTTTAATACCCAACCCGATAAACTGAAGCCTGTAAAATAAAAACTACCCATCAAAGTAAATAAGCTACCACCAAAAAATAAATGTAGCCCTATTTTTCTCATCTGTCTTAAGAAAACACTTCCAAAAAGAGCAACAATACAGCCTATTATTCGAGTCAAACTAAGTTTTTTATACCTTCTTTCGATAAGATTATACTCTAAATCAGAGATAAACTGATCAAATGTTCCGACTAATGCAGGATTATTAGACTTTTCTTTTTGGTATTCTAGTGACTCAAGTAGACTATCTCTCAAAAAATTGACACTCTCTGGATGACGATAAGATTCAATATTACTGGCTATAACGAACGATAATATCAACGTCACTATAAACCCAACGATAGAATATGATTTTGTCAAACCCATTTGTGAGCAAATCTAACAAAATTCAATCTGTTAATTCAACACTAAATTCACTCAATAAGAAAGTTCGTTTAAAGTATTTATTTCGATTTTAAGCCATGTTATTTTTTCATAAAAGTGCTGTTAAAACGTCAGAACTGAAAATAAATGAAAGGCTGAATTTCGGCAGATTTCGCCTGATATATGATAAAAATCAGTAAACCGACCCCCGCGACTTGCAGATAAATAGGCATATTAGAGAAAAAACTCTTTAAGCTCTCCTTAAATCTGTATGGTAATAAATGAATGAAAAAACCAAATACTATGAGAGACATTGGCTTCCAGTAACCTGCAATGCGGTTAGTTATGCTGCTTACATCAAAATCAAAAAATATTTTATGAATCATAGTGTCAACCGTTTTTAAGTCAATGGCACGAAAATACATCCAACAGAATGCTACAAAATGAAAAGTAATTAGCATTGATACAAAACTCCAAAGGAAATTCTTTCTTACTGTAATCATACTCGACCAAAACTTATGAATAGCTAGTCCTAAACCATGAATGCCCCCCCAAATAATGAATTTTAAAGCTGCTCCGTGCCACAATCCACCCAGTAACATAGTAATTAAAAGGTTTATGTAGGTCCTAACTTTACCCTTTCGATTACCCCCGATAGAAATGTATAAATAGTCACGAAGCCATGTAGAGAGTGAAATATGCCATCTTCGCCAAAACTCTGTAATGCTTTTAGATTTATATGGACTATTAAAATTAATTGGTAGTTTGAACCCTAACAAGGCAGCAATCCCTATGGCCATATCCGAGTATCCTGAAAAATCACAATAAATTTGAATAGCGTATCCATAAACAGCAACTAAATTTAGAAATCCACTGTAAATCTCTGGGGCATCAAATACTCGATCAACAAAATTAACACTGATATAATCACTAATGACCACCTTCTTTACTAAGCCAGTTGCAATAAGAAAAACTGCATTTCCAAAACCTCTTCTACTTAAAAAATACGGTTTATTGATTTGTGGAAGAAAATCAATAGCCCTGACGATAGGGCCTGCAACTAGCTGGGGAAAAAACGAAACAAAAAAAGCAAAATCAAGAAGTCGATTACATGGTTTTATTTTATCCCTGTAAATATCTATACTATAGCTAAGCGTTTGAAATGTATAAAACGAAATACCTACTGGTAAAATGATTTCTGTGATGTTATACTCAGATTGAAACAGGTCGTTAGAAAACATCGCCACAAAATTCAAAGCTTGAAATTCTGAACCAGCTATAGAATTTATGGTATCTACAATAAAATAGGAATACTTAAAATAAAAAAGTAGCCCCAGGTTTGTTAGAATGCTTAAAAATAAAAAAAATTGCTTTCGCCACCCATCACTATTGAATATTTTGAAACCAAATATGTAATCAAAAATGATGCTAACCAGAAGCAAAACAAAATAAAAACCGCTGCATTTATAGTAAAAAAATAAACTAAAAGCCAAGAGGTAACTATTCCTAATTCTGTTATGTTTATGAATTAATGCAAAAAATCCAAACATGACAGTAAATAGCATCAAAAAAAGATATTGACTAAATAAAAGTGGTTGATCTGATGAAAATCTAACGATGTTATCGAAACTAATCATAATTTAAAATCACTTTCATAATGATACATCAATGCTTCATAGAGTAATTTGCCCTGCATTTCATAACCCTCTTTTGTGAAATGGATTAAATCTTTTCGAGCCAAAGATTTTTTTTGCCACTCTAAGATAGAGTTTTTACCTCCCATGACTTTGTATAAATCCCATAAAGCAACATTTTCTTCATCGGCTATTTCATATAAAATTTTACAAAGTTTTTCAATGTTTTTATTTGAATATCTACGTTTAAAAAAATGATCAGAAGGTGTTGTAATCAAAATTGAAATACTTGAATCTTGATTTTTAATTCGTTGAATCATTTTTTTAAAGTCTTCTTTCACACAAACTGAACAAAATCTGCTTGGATAAGTATAGCTATCATTTGTCCCAAAACTAATAATGGTTAGTTTGGCATTTAGGTCTGTAATTTGTGTTTGAAAATCTGAACTTCTTAGGTATTGAGAAGCCGTTGCTCCATTCACGCCAGTAGAATGATATAAAACACCGCTTGAATCATTTTTTAAAATAATACCCTGTATATCAGGCTGAACATTAGAGGAATGGGTCGATCTAAATTTAATTTGACTTAATGGCTTTTTTGATTGGATAAATGTATAATTACTATTCCTGTTCCATGTTATATCATTGGAATCTATTACTGGTAATAGCGTCCCAAATTCATCAAAAATTGTAATTTTTTTAAATGTTGAATTCCCTTCTTCTAACACATTGATAGATAATTCGGCATTAGGCAAGGGGGATACTGAGTAACCCACTAAACCAATTTTATTTGACTCAAAACCTTTCTTAATCGAACAATACTCCCAATCACCGTCATAACTAAATTGAACATCATTTGGACCATAACTTCCAGCTATTTTATACGGAAAAACTACCCCCCTACCCGCGTTACCAAAATTATTTTGTAATAGCGTACGAACCTTTCCTGTCAAATAATTAGCTTGGATGTGAGAGTCTCCAATATGAACTATAGAAACCACTTTGTTTTGAGATTTAATTTGAGCTAACTCCTCAAAAAATTGTTGCAATGACTTAGCATTAACTATTCGATTTTGATTTTCTGGGAGATCTATATATTCTGTGAATGATATGGTAAAAAATAAAATTGATAGAAAGTAATTTATCATCAATTGTACTTGCCGTTATATTGCTTTCTAATATCTCCAACTAACTTCTTAACTTCTTGCTCTTGATCTTTCTTGCATATTAAAAGAGCATCATCTGTATCTACAACAAAATATCCATCTAAATCTTTAATTACCACCAACTTTTCTTTTTCAGAAACAATTAGATTATTAGTCGCATCAATAGCAAGAAGATTGACATTTAAAACCGTATTGGAATCCACCCCTTGAAGGCTTTCATGAACACTTTTCCATGTTCCTAAATCACTCCAGCCAAACTCTGATGGCAAAACATATACATTTTCGGCTTTTTCTAATATGCCATTATCAATAGAAATACTTGGTATAGAAGAATAAATGCGATCAATATGCTTTTTTTCTAGAACGGTATTATATGCTCCTTTTACCTCTGAGAAACTCAAATTTAGTTCCGGTAAAAAATTATTTAAAGCCTTTAAAATAGTTGGAATACTCCAAATAAACATCCCACTATTCCATAAAAAATCACCGCTTTCTAAAAATTTCTCAGCTAACTCTAGTGGAGGTTTTTCTGTAAAGGTTTTTACCTTATTAATGCCTTCTGATATCTCATCAGGCTCAAACTGAATATATCCATAACCTGTATCTGGCCTATGTGGCTTAATACCAAGTGTAACTAAAGCATCATTGTTTTTTGCATAATTATAAGCTTTGAAAATTTGATTATTGAATGCGTTAGTATCTTGAATTAAATGATCACTCGGAGCAACAATAAGAACACCTTCATTTGATAGCTCTGAAATTTTATTAGCTGCATAAGCTGCACATGCAGCTGTATTCTTACCTAATGGCTCCCCAAGTATTTGATTATCAGTAACTAAAGGTAATTGTTCTTTGACTAAATCAACATAATTTTGATTTGTAATAATGAAGATATTTTCCTGAGGTACGAGGTTCAAAAATCGATTATATGCATCCTGAATTAACGTACTTCCGGTACCTAATATATCGACAAATTGCTTAGGTCGTGATTCTCTACTAACTGGCCAAAACCGTGTTCCAATACCCCCGGCTAAAATTATCGCATATGTATCTTTTAATATTTTCATAAAATTCCCTCTCTTATCAAATCTTGAACATGAACCATGCCCAATGGTTCGTTTTCTTTAGATAAAACAATGTGATTAATCTTATTTTCTTTCAAAAAACCAACACCTTGAATCGCTAATTCATCTGCACTCATAGTTTTAGGATTAGGCGTCATAATTTCATGAGCTTTAAAGTGTTTTCCTAAAAGAGCATTTGAGGTCACATCTGAACCTCTCGTTAACATTCTTCTTAAATCTCCATCTGTGATAATTCCTGCAATTTTTGAATTAGACAACACCAGAACTGCTCCCATTCTTCCTTCTGTCATTGCAACAATACACTGGGGCAATGCATCCATATGATCAACTACTGGCAATGAATTTTTACTTGCAATATCTCCCAATGTTAAATAGAGCTTTTTACCCAATGATCCACCTGGGTGATACTTTGCAAAATCTTCAGACTTAAAGTTTCGGCATTTAATTAGGGCCACGGCCAAAGCATCGCCCATCGCCATTTGAACAATCGTACTGGTGGTTGGAGCAAGATTGTTTGGACAAGCTTCTGCATCAACCGTTGTATCAAGTAAAAAATCACAATTTTTTGCTAAAAATGAATCTAAATTTCCAGTCATACCAACTAATTTGTTCCCCGCATTTGATATCAATGGAACAAGTGCAACAATCTCAGGGCTATTTCCACTCTTTGAAATACAGATTACAATATCATGATTTTGAATCATTCCTAGGTCGCCATGTATAGCATCGGCGGCATGCATGAACAAAGCAGGTGTGCCTGTGCTATTAAATGTGGCAACCATTTTCTGACCAATAATGGCACTTTTTCCAATACCAGTCACGACAACTCTTCCTTCAGAAGAAAGTAGTTTAGTGACTACATTTGAAAAATGATCGTCGAGTAAATTGCTCAATTTTTCGAGGCTTTTACTTTCTAACAATATGGTATCTTTACCAATTTTGAGAATATCTTTCGATTCCTTCATGTAATTTGATGCAAATTAAAAAATTATTTCTGCAAGTGATACAAAGTGTATTATATTAGTGTTTAAATTCGTTGGATATTCGTAAAATAAAATAATGACTACAGAAGTTTTGGATTTAAAGGCCAGCCTCAAAGAGTTTTTTGGATTTGATTCGTTCAAAGGAATGCAAGAACAAGTTATATCCACAATACTCAAAGGAAACGATTGTTTTGTCATTATGCCAACAGGAGCTGGAAAATCTCTTTGCTATCAGCTACCTGCATTAATCAGCAACGGTACAGCCGTAATTATATCTCCTCTAATCGCTTTAATGAAAAATCAAGTTGATGCTATCAGGGGTTTTGGTGAAAATGATTCTATTGCTCATTTTTTGAATTCATCTCTGACAAAAACACAAACTGAAAGAGTAAAAAGAGATGTTTCAGAAGGTAGCACAAAAATGCTCTACGTTGCTCCAGAAACATTGAAAAAAGATGAAACTATCGACTTCCTTCGATCAGTAAAGTTAAGTTTTGTTGCAGTAGATGAAGCTCATTGTATTTCTGAGTGGGGTCATGACTTTAGACCTGAATACCGAAGAATAAAACAGATAGTAAAAGAAATTGATGATGTACCTATGGTGGCACTTACAGCAACAGCTACTCCCAAGGTGCAATTGGATATTCAAAAAACATTGAATATGCTCGATGCTCAAGTTTTTAAATCATCATTTAATAGAGCTAACCTTTATTATGAGGTTTTACCCAAAGGAAGTAAAGCACAAACCATGAAAGACCTAATCTCTTTTATCAATAAAAGAAAGGGTAAAAGTGGAATTGTATACTGCCTGAGTAGAAAGAAAACAGAAGAAGTGGCTGAGATACTTCAAGCAAATGGCATAAACGCTCTTCCTTATCATGCTGGGTTAGACGCTAAAACTAGAGCGGGTAATCAAGATAAATTTCTAATGGAAGATGCTGATGTAATTTGTGCCACAATCGCATTTGGTATGGGCATTGATAAACCTGATGTTCGCTTCGTAATCCATTACGATGTTCCGAAATCATTAGAAGGCTACTATCAAGAAACAGGACGAGCAGGTCGAGACGGTATGGAGGGTGATTGTGTTCTTTTCTATAATCCAAAAGACACAGAAAAGTTAGAAAAATTTCTAAAAGACAAACCCGTAGCAGAACGAGAAATTGGCACTCAGTTAATTTCTGAAATGGCCTTCTTTGCTGAATCTTCACAATGTCGCAGAAAATCATTACTTCATTATTTTGGTGAAAACTTTGACACTGAAAAATGTGACAAAATGTGTGACAATTGCAGAAATCCAAGAGAAACTGAAGAAGCTACCAATTCTCTAGTTGCTGCACTTAAAACTATCCAGTTCACTGATGGAAAAGTAGGGTTAAAACATATCATCAATATCCTTATGGGCAAAGCCTCGCCCGAGGTGAAAGCATACAAACACAATCACCACGAATTATTTGGCTTTGGTAAAGAAAAAAATGAAAATTATTGGAAAACCCTGATTAGATATGGACAAATCAACAATCTAATTATCAAAAATATTGAATTGTATGGGCTTCTTTCAATAAGTAAAGACGGCTTGAATTACTTAACAAAGCCAACAAGTGTTCAGATTGCCCTAGACAAGGAATATGATGCCATAAGTGATGCTGATTTTGAGTCTATTCAAATAGAAGCTGTTTATGATAAAGTGCTTTATGCAAAGCTGAAGGAACTTCAAAAGGAAGTAGCTAAAGATATGGGACTTCCTCCATATGTGATTTTTCAAGAAACATCTTTAGAGGACATGGCGTTCAAATTTCCTATCACCATGGATGAAATGGAAAACATTACTGGTGTGGGTAAAAATAAGGCTAAAAAATTCGGAAAACCTTTCATTCAGTTGATATCTAATTACGTAGATGAGAATAATATTGAAAGGCCTGACGATTTAGTTTTGAAATCGGTCGTTAATAAAAGTGCTCGTAAAATTCATATCATTCAAAATATTGACAAAAAGGTTTCAATTGAAGATATTGCTAAAGGTCAAGGGCTTGATTATGACGAATTAATTGAAGAATTAGAAGCTATCGTATTTTCCGGAACACAAGTAGACTTACTTTATTACATCGACGAAATCATAGATGAAGAAGGGAGAGACGAGATTTATGATTACTTCAAATCTGATGATTCTGGAAGTATTGATGCTGCCGTAAATGAATTTGATGGAGAATTCACACATGAAGAAATGAAGATATTTCAAATTCAATTCATGAGTGATGTTGCAAATTAGAAAAAACAACTATAAATTTGCAGCCCAAAATGGCTGATGGTGTAACTGGCAACACGTCTGTTTTTGGTACAGAAGAGTCCAGGTTCGAGCCCTGGTCGGCCAACTAGATTGTGAGAGAAAGAAGTAACTCTTTCTCTCCAACCAACATAGTCTAAAGGAATATAGATTCCAATAGTTTATGATAACTACCAAAAAAGTAGTGAAAGTAAAACAAAGAATATGCCCTCTTTTATAAATAAAGTAAAGATTTTTGCTGGATCTGGATCCCACTCCATTGCAGAGAAGATTGCAAAAGCTTACGGTCAAAACTTAGGTAGCGTTACCTTAAACAGTTTCAGTGATGGGGAGTTTCAGCCATGTATAGATGAAACTGTTCGTGGGTGTGATGTTTTTATCATCCAATCTACCATTCCCCCTGCTGATAACACCATGGAGCTGCTTATGCTTATTGATGCAGCTAAAAGGGCTTCTGCTCACAAGGTTGTTGCAGTTATTCCATACTTTGGTTTGGCAAGACAGGACAGAAAAGACAAACCAAGGGTTCCTATAAGCTCCAAAATGGTTGCAAATATTTTAACCGCAGCTGGAGCGGACCGCGTAATGACTATGGACTTACACGCACCACAAATCCAAGGATTTTTTGACATCCCTGTTGATCATCTAGACTCAACAGTAATATTTATTCCATACATTAAAAATTTACCCGCTGAGAATTTATTGCTTGCTGCACCTGATGTAGGAGCAACAAAACGTGTTCGTGAATTTGCAAAATTTTTAGGTGTAGAGATGGTCATTTGCGATAAGGCAAGAAAACGTGCCAATGAAGTTGCGTCGATGACGATTATTGGTAATGTAAAAGATAAAGATGTTGTTTTAATAGATGATATTTGTGATACAGCAAATACGCTCTGCAAGGCCGCTGCTTTGATTAAAGATAAAGGAGCAAAATCCGTACGAGCAGTATGTACGCATCCCGTTCTTAGTGGCAAAGCATATGAAAATTTGGAAAACTCCGTATTAGAAGAAATTGTACTTTGTGATACCATCCCAATTAAAAATGGTAATTACAGTAAAATTAAAGTACTTAGCGTTGATAATCTTTTTGCAAACGCTATAAGAAGTGTCAGTGAATTTGGGTCAATAAGCTCCTTATTTAACATCTCTGACTCCTACCAGAAAGAATTAATTTAAAATAATAATTTAATATTTAGTAAAATGAAAGTAATCGCATTAAAAGGTGATGTAAGAGACGGATTAGGAAAATCTGCCACCAAAAAAGTGAGAAAAGAAGGTAAAGTACCCTGCGTAATTTATGGTAAAAATGAAAATTTAAACTTTTCAGTTTATCAAGCTGACTTTAAGCATTTAGTATATACTCCTAACACTTTCCTTGTTCAGGTTTCTGTTGGAGGAAATGTAAAGCTTGCTAAAGTTCAAGAATTACAGTTTCATCCTGTATCAGAGGATATTATCCATGCTGATTTTTATGAGG
>CERM01044885.1_pt1 | contig 25536 bp, 24 predicted proteins | sample 530791 | NCBI WGS metagenome assembly CERM01 (sample SAMEA2620970, study PRJEB7988) | marine metagenome | biome: marine biome (ENVO:00000447); feature: surface water layer (ENVO:00002042); material: "saline water (ENVO:00002010), including plankton (ENVO:xxxxxxxx)" | depth 5 m | reverse complement strand
AGGTTTAACTTTCACTATGATAGCATGGCAACGTACATGTGATACAAACAATGACGGTGTTTATGACGAAAACGATGGCGGTTGGGAAGACTAAAATAAAGGGCACATTGTTGCCCTTTTTACTCAATTAATGATTGACATCTACTCATTAATCCTATATAATAACAGTATTAAATTAAACTCAATGAGGTATCAATGAAGAATCAGTTGTGGGTAGAAAAGTATCGTCCTAACTCTGTAGAAGATTATGTCTTTACAGACCCAATTCAGAAAGAACAAGTTCAAAACTGGATAGCAGAGGATAGTTTCCCTCATCTATTGATGTCTGGTGACCCCGGTACAGGTAAAACTACACTTGCAAAAGTGCTGATTAACGAATTAGGTATCGAAGAATATGACGTATTGACTATTAATGCATCACGTGAAAATGGTATTGACATGTTGCGTGAAAAGATTAATGGCTTTGTGCAGACTATGCCGTTTGGCAAGTTCAAGGTCGTGCTGTTAGACGAGGCAGATTATTTAACTCAGCCCTCGCAGGCAGCCTTAAGAAATGATATGGAAGCATACCATGAGACTGTTAGATACATTTTAACATGTAACTATGCTCACAAGATCATTCCTGCACTCAAGTCTCGTTGTCATCAGTATCATATTGCAAAGCCCGACATGACAGAGTTTACAGCAAGAGCGGCAACTGTGTTAGTCACGGAAAATGTTGAGTTTGAATTAGATGTATTAGATACATTTGTTCGTGCAACTTATCCTGACTTACGTAAGTGTCTCAATCAATTGCAAGTAAACAGCGGCTCCGGCGCTCTCAGGGCCCCTCAGAGTGAAGGCCAGAGTGAAGATGAACTCTTAGTCGAAGCAACAAACTTGTTTAAAAGCGGTAATTTAATCGAAGCAAGACAACAATTGATGCAATATATCGCATTGTATCCTACTAGAATCGAAGATACATATCGTTGGATGTATGATAACTTAGACTTGTTTGGTGCAAGTAATGAAGAACGTGATGCAAATATCATTGTTATTAGAAATGGTCTAGCAAATCTTCCTTTAGTAGGCATCCCAGAGATATCACTTGCCGCAACTTTAGTTGAGTTAACTTCTTAACCATATAAATAAATGACATGAGATATTTACTAATACAATACATTCGCAAACCAAATGGTCAGATTGACGAATTGGTGCAAACTTCACGTAAACTTAAAAAGTCAGACATGAACACTAAAAATGTGATCATGGATTATTCTGATAATTCTATTCATAAATGTGTAATCGAGGGTAACAACCATGATACTACATTTGAGCAGATGTCTGAATACTACAAAAGAATCTATCCTAAACTGATTGAACAGTTAGAAAAAGAAGCGCCTATAGAAAAGAAAGTCAAAAAAAGTAAAAAATAGCATGAATGATTCTGTACCCAACATGTATGTTTGGGAAATGCTATTAGACAGTAATAGAACAAACGCATACATAAAGTATATTAAAGAAAATGCCAAAGATAAAGTGGTAGTCGATTGTGGTGCTGGTTCCGGATTCTTTACATGGTTAAGTTTAAAGTATGGTGCAACAAAAGTCTATAGTTTAGAAATCAATCAACAGCATTACTATTCCCTTAAAAGTAGATTTAGAAACAATGATAATATCGAAGTACTAAACATAGATATTTTTAATGATGAACTACCAAAAGGGGATATTTACATACATGAAATATTTGGTCATTGTGCATTTGGAGAAGGTCTTATCTTCTTCCTTGATAATTGTCAGAAACAACAAATTCACAATATCTATCCCAATAATTTAAGACTCGTATCATGCAACTTAGATAATATGCAACAGACTTTAGTAACAGACTTTGATGATGATCTAAATGATGATGTAAAAGAATATTTTCAATTAAACAATAAAAAAATTAATCCTAATGGTTATCTATATAACACAGATTATTTAATAGGAAAAAGACAGTTAGTATTTGATAGTAATATATTTGATTTATTAGATTTTGGACTTGACTTTGATAAGAGTTTAACGTATACTTATTTTGAAGCAGGATTTGATGACGAGTATTATTCAAGTTTTGCTAAGAAACAAAATTCATGGGAAATCAAAAAACAAAATACACATCCTTATATTGCATATCCTGCATATATAAAAAGTGTTCTGAATAGAAAATTAAAGACCTTGTAGGGGCAAAATCATTCAGTAGTCGAAAGGGTCTAAACGACCCTTTCTTTTTGGTTTATATGGACCTATGAAATTATTGATACATCTTTAATACGTGTTCAATAATCTTGTGTCTCCGTATGTCTTGTCGATCAAACGTACATGCAGTCATGCCAGGTACTTTGTGTAGATCGATGCGTTCTTGCAAATCGAGGAGCCCGTTATCATGTGTTCTTCGGTCAGTCTGTTCAACGTCACCATTGATTACGATTTTGCTACCCTCAGCAATCCTTGTCATTAACATTTTTATTTGTGACGGTGTTGCGTTTTGAGCCTCATCTAGTATAATCCAAGAGTGCTTAAAGTTTCTGCCTCGGCAAAATGCTAAAGGTGTAATTTCTATGATTTGTTCCTTTAACATATATTCGATTTCTGTCTGTCCGTAATATTCTCGGACCACATCGAATAAGGGTCTTACCCATGGTTCCATTTTTGAGTTTAAGTCGCCTGGTAAAAATCCATGCTTTTCATCATCTACAGCAACAGCAGGGCGTGTTAATAATATTTTATCGCATTGACCTGATCTTAATGCTCTCATTGCCGCCAACATTGCTAAGTAGGTTTTACCTGTTCCAGCGGGGCCACTAGCCATAACGATATCTGTTTCAGGGTCATTTAATGCTATAATATATTTTTCCTGATTTATACTCTGAGGTACTATTTCGATTGGTCTACGTGACTTTTGCCTTTTACTGTACTTGCTAAAGTCGATGGTCTTTGAGGAGTTCATATAGAATGTGTCCTCTGCGTTGTGTTGTGTTTCCCTGTGCCTGTATGGTTCATGTTTTTTCCTTAATGCGCCTGTTTTGCGTTTACTCATATATAATTCCTATATTTTAAAATGAATTGAGAAATTGCTTTTCTCATTAAATACTTACCGGATTTAGGTAAGTAAAGAGTCAGTGGATGAGGAAATGTCGATTTGTGATAAATACTAGCACCAGAAGAACAATTTGTAAAATTCTTTTGCAGTCCCAATGAGATAAATACTAGTATGACTAAAGCAATCACAGGCGATAATCTTGCTAGGAAACAAGCAGATTCATTTTTCAAAGACATTGACTTTGTTAGTATTGTAGATACAATCAAAAATATCTACATGTCTGACGGTGCAATGAATACTTTGCTGGACTTTGAAAGAGTCTTAGATGAAGCAGACATATACGCATATAGAAATTGGATCAACGGAGAATTAGTACAAGGTCCTGATGTAGGTAGATACTCATGTAAATGTACATTTATGTGGCCTTATAAATTAATGCCTGACCCTAGAGCAACATTAAGACTTGCAACGATCGGTTGTAATGTTAAAATGATGAAGTCTAAGATTGAAGTTCCTGTCGCAGTCACATCATATGAAGACTTTCAATCAGGAAGTCGTTACCCTAAAATGAAAGAAAATCAAATTTGGTTTATGCAAATTGAGATACCTTTTGAATTAATGGATGATATTAAAGAAGGTAGTGTTGATATCGCAGAAGACACAATCGACTTATCAGAAATCGAAGATGCATACGACAATGATTTAGAGCAAACAAAATCAGAAGACGATGCAGGCGCAGATGACATGATGGCAGCCGATGATATGACAGCAGGCGCACCCAATGATGATGGAGCATTTCAAATCTAATGACTATTTTATCTGAAAGTTTAAATTACTTAGACATGGAAAATCAAGTTGTTCCTCTTGTTTCTGTAGATGAATATGCCGCTAAGATGGGCGAAGATAAAGATATCGTCACAGTAACTTTTACAGTCAAATCAAAATTAGTTGCAGAAGATTTAGTAACTTGGTTTGAAAGAGGCTATGATTTTATTTTAGATGCAAGTATATCCGATGGAGAACTCTCACCTAACAAATGGTTAGTTTTTGTAGAAATGGAAAGACGTTCATGGGTAGCACGTAGAGTAATCAGTTTAATAAAAGACATGGAAACACTAACCGGTCTGCCTGTCGAAGATTATACTCTTAATATTGACGGTGACGAATATCCAATGGAATTAGAAGTTATGAAACAAAAAATTATTTTAAATCCAGCCAAATACGAAATAGAAAAAGAAGAACCAATCAATGATGAACTCAATGAAATGAGACTTAAAGCAGGTTTAGATCACAAAGAATCTGAAACTCCCAAAGACGAATACATCAAATCACTCCAAGCATCAGCCGGCATCTAACGGGCAAATTACTGTTGACTTTTGCACATGCGGCTGTTATAATATAGCATGGATTACTATCACACATTAGGTGTTAATCACACGACCGATGCAAAAGGCATTAAAAATGCATATCGCAAACTTGCATCCAAACATCATCCAGATAAAGGTGGAGACCAAGAAGAATTTAAGAAAATTCAAAAAGCATATGATGTTTTAGGTGATGCTAAAAAGAGAGCAGAGTATGACAATCCTAGTCCTTTCGGTGGAGGACAAAATCCTTTTGGTGATGGGAACCCATTCGGTGATATCTTTGGTGACATCTTCGGGCAACGTCCTAAAAGAAGAGGTCCTCAGCCAACTCCAATGTTTAGAACACAATTGAATGTTACTTTACGCCAATCTTATACTGGAGATACACAAACACTAGAGTTAAATACACCACAAGGTAAAAAAGTCATACAAGTTACTATACCAAAGGGTGTAACAACCGGTCAACAGACAAGATATGATAATGTTGTTGAACAAGGAACAAGTTTAATTATTGACTTTCACGTAATGAATGATTCTTGGTTTGAAAGAATGGGGAACAATCTGCTATGTTCACATAATATTTCAGTACTAGACTTAATTGTAGGTACTCAGTTTAACTTTACTACTATTTCTGGAAAAGTACTAAAAGTTTCAGTAAGACCTGGAACACAACCAGGAACACAAATTAAATTAACAGGTCAAGGGATGCCTATTACTGATAGAAGGGGACCTAACTTTCAATCTGGTAACTTTGGTGACCAAATCATATTGCTTAATGGTTTTATACCAGATACAATAGAGCAAGGTGTCATAGACGCAATTAAAAAATATAAAGATATTCAAGACCTGAAGCAAAACTAAATAATATTATATAGAGGAAAAACATTTGAACACATCACCAGAAATTGAAAACATTATCTCTAGGTCAATTGAGACTGCAAAGTCTTATAACCATCAGTACGTTACTATTGAGCATTTACTTCATGCATTAGTGACACATCAACCGTTTAGGAAAGTATTGAATCAATTTAATGTTGATACTGATTTAATGATCAGTGAGATAGAATCATATTTGAATGGACTACATGCTATTGAGTCCAAAGATCCTGAGTGCGTTCCTAAAAAGACTAATTCACTAGAACGTGTAATGAATAGAGGCGTTACACAAGTTCTGTTTACGGGTCGCAGACAAGTTACTACTATGGATTTATATTTGTCGATTGCAACTGAGGGGAATACTCATGCACACTATTTCTTATTGAAGTATGGTGTCAATAAGGCTCAGTTTATTGAATTTTGGCAAAAGAACTATAGACATCAGGATACACAAAACATCAGTCAAGACCAAGCAGACGATATTTTAGAAGAATACACAACAAATTTGACTAAGTTGGCTAGAGAAGATAAACTAGAACCTGTCATAGGGCGTGTATCTGAGATCGATGATATCATTAATGTTCTAGCAAAACGTTTCAAAGCAAACGTACTAATGGTAGGTGATCCAGGTGTAGGTAAAACTGCAATTGCAGAAGGTATTGCACAAGCAGTCGTTAACAAAGAAGTGCCTGAATTCTTAGATGGACACGAAGTCTATTCATTAGAGATTGGTAACTTACTTGCTGGATCAAAGTATCGCGGTGAGTTTGAAGAAAAAGTTAAAGAAGTCATAATGGCTTTAGAAGTTAAAAAGAATTGTATCTTATTCATTGACGAAGCACATACAATGGGAGGTGCTGGATCAACATCAAATGGATCAGTTGATTTTGCAAACATGATTAAGCCTGCTATTACTAAAGGAACTCTTAAAGTAATTGCATCTACAACATGGGAAGAATACTATGAATCATTTGAAAAAGATAGAGCCCTCATGCGTAGATTCTATCGTGTTTCAATCGATGAACCTAGTGCAGATACAACACAACGAATTTTACGTGGATTGTCAGAAAGATTAAATGACTTTCACAATGTCAACATTACACAAGAAGCAATCGAAGCCGCAGTTGAAATGGCTGGTAGATACATACACGAAAGAAAGAATCCAGATAAGTCTATTGACTTACTTGATGCCGCTTGTGCAAAGCAACGTGTAGCAGAGAACAAAGGTGTTGATATAACTAAAACATTGATCTTTGATCAAGTAGAAAAGTTTACTGGCGTTCCTGCTGATAAACTTAAAGGCGACAACGTAGATCGTATTACTAACTTAGATGTAAACGTCAAAAGTAAGTTGTATGGTCAAGACGATGTAGTTGATAAAGTAATCGAAAGAGTTTATGTGTCGTTTGCAGGAATCGGTAACGAGACTAAACCTATCGCAAGTTTCTTATTTTTAGGCCCAACAGGCACGGGTAAAACAGAATTGGCTAAACTGCTGTCTAGTAACTTAGATATGCCACTACTCAAATACGATATGTCCGAGTATTCTGAGAAGCACAGTGTAAGCAGTTTGATAGGACCTCCCCCGGGTTATGTAGGCTTTAGTGATTCACAAGTACAAGGCGGACGTTTGATATCAGACTTGAGTAAACAACCTCATTCGATTATGTTGTTTGACGAAGTTGAAAAAGCACACCCTGATATCTTTAATATCTTCTTACAGATGTTAGATGAAGGTACGATTACTGGATCTAATGGTAAACAAGTATCATGTAAGAACTGTTTAATAATTCTCACATCTAACTTAGGTAGTGCAGATGGTGAACGTTCAAACATCGGATTCGGTGATACAGACAAAGTAGGTGAAGATGAAAAAGCAATGAAGAACTTCTTTAAGCCAGAGTTTAGAAATAGACTTGACATGGTTTGTAAGTTTGGTAAACTTGATCAACTATCTGTTAAAAAGATTGTTGTTAAATTTGTTGCTGACCTACAAAAAGCACTACTTGAAAAACATAACGTTACTCTCAACTTTAGTGAGGATTCAATTAATCACTTAGCAGATGTGGGTTATGACAGTAAGTTAGGAGCAAGACCATTAGCAAGAAAAATCGATGAACTTGTAAGAGTTCCGTTGAGTAAAAAGATTTTGTTTGAAAAAATCAAAGATGCTAATGTTATGTGTGTTGTAGATTCAGACACCGGCGAGATTGATTTTGCTTCAACGAAGAAACAAATTGCTCAAGTGGGCGATGATGGTATCATTGAAGTAGAAGATTCAGACGAGATATAATCTCGCCTATAAACTATATAAGCATAAATACTCTTATAACACGGAGATAATTATGGCTAAAATAGTCGAAGACATGGTAGCAATCAAACTAAGCAAAATTGCCAAAGATGATGCGCCAGATAGTCAAAAAATCATAACTGATGAAATTGCTTCTCAGTTAGAAGCAGTGGCACAAGAGTTGGTCGGTGAAGCAGTTATAGTAGAACTAGTAAGGGGATAACAATGTCTCAATCAACAATTCTTACATTACTACCGCAAACTACATACGATAATGATGGAACTGCTCAGCCTTATGATGTGACAGGTAATGCTATACAAGGTGCCGCTTATTATTTAGGAAATCAAGACCTACAAACACTATCATATAATTTTTCAGAAGTAACAGGTAATTTAGTTATCGAAGCCGCACTTTCTAATCCTCCTTCTGACAATGACTGGTTCAAAATTTTTGAAACAGAAGCAAACAACGCCGCTAATACAAATTCAAATTCAAGTTCTTATACAAACTTATCAGGTAACTTTGTTTATTTAAGAGCAAAGATAGAAGACTTTGCAAATGGCACTGTTCAATACGTAAAAGTAAGTTACTAACATGGCAAATATTGTTATTATGCCAGGTGGATTTCACCCATTTCATGCAGGTCATGCCGCACTTTACAACTCTATAAAAGAGAAGTATGGAGAAGGCTCTGACATCTATGTGGCCGCTAGTAACAATCAAAAAGAAAGACCTTTCCCCTTTGAAATTAAAGAAAAATTAGCACAACTTTCAGGAGTACAACCAGGTGAGTTTGTGCAAGTTAAGTCTCCGTTTGTACCCAAAGAAATTACAGACAAATACGATCCAGACAAAGATACGATTGTTTTTGTACGAAGTGAAAAAGATAAAGATGAGTTTCCGAAACCCGGGTCAGTTAAGAAAGACGGGTCACCGGGATACTTTCAACATATAGATACAGCACAAAGAGGTGCACAACCTTTTAGTAAAGTAGGTTACATGGATTATTTACCAGTTAAAGAATTTGCTGGCATTACTAGTGCTACACAAATCAGAGATACTTGGCCAAGCCTTAACGATGAGCAACGAGAAGAATTTATAACTCACATCTATCCTAGACTAAAAGGTAATGATAAACTAATTAAAAATGTAGTTAAGTTATTAAGTAAAGGAATGTCTTTAAACGAAGGTTTAGCATATATTGATGATAAAGGAAATAGAGTTAATTACACTAGACCAGACTTACCCACAAACATTGAAGATTTAGTAATCGATTGGTTTAATGACAGAGACAGATATACTAAAGCAACTCTAAAACAAAAAGGCTATATAGTAGATGTTGATGATAAGTTTAATAACATTGATATTACAGACAAAAAAGGTAGAAAATATACTGTTTCAGTAGATGATGCTATGGGTAAACTAATACAACAAGCATACCAAGAACCTATTAATGAAGATAAGCCAGTAGCAAGGTATAATACAAAACAAGCAAATAAAATGATAAGAAGATACTGCCGCAAAAGGGGAATTCCTATACAGAAGATTCTTACGCAAAAGGTCTCCGGCCGGCGTAAACAGCATGGTGGACATTTAGATCCAAAAAGAAACCTTACTGTTATGACAACTCCTGAGTTTGATCAAGGGGAGTTTAACCAAGAAACTCAACACTACGAGAAACCAGCATTTACACAAAACGATGCAAACGAAATTCAGGTGATGTTAAATGCACCTAAAGTAACTATTACTAGTGGTGGCAGTTATCTAAATGTTCATGGATTAATGCAAGGAGAATTAAATGATCCTCCCTTGCGAGAAGCATTTGTTAGTCCAGATCAATCAAAGCAATATTGGAACCACGATGCACAAAAGATAGGTGTAGGCGGACAGATAGAGTTTCCACTTACAGATACACCAAACTTAAATGGTAGAAGACAAGGTTTCAATGAGGGCGAAGAAAGAAACGAGATTGCAGGTGCCGCTTATGAATGGTTATTAAATTTAGCAACTAGTCGTCCTGATTTAGATTATGATGAACTTTATAGAGCATTGGAAGGTGTTAGCCATAACGATCTTGGCACACAAGAAATAGACTACTTTATAGGGGAGCCGTTAGGATTGAACATGGATAATAAAGGATCAATTGTTAATGCTGTTCTTGGTCAAATGACGCAGACAGAAGGTAGATATAGATACAATGAAAGTATAGACAAGATTCGTGGTATGATCAAAGAAACTACAGACGAACAGAAGTCTAAGTCAGTTGACCTACATCGCAAACTCTTTGAACTTATGGAAGAAGAAAAGAAGAACGTTGTGAAACTTAGAGGCTTTGGCAGAGAAGCAGACAAGCCTATCCCAGACATCAACAAAGTTAGAGCAGAAAAAGAAAGAGAACAAGAACGTGAAAACAATCGTTATAGTGAACAAAGGCAAAAACAAGACAAATATCTAACAGCAATACAAGAAATCTTATTTGGGTTACACGAAGAATTTGCTGATATGGAACAGTTAGGTTTAATGCCTATAGAATTAAAAGATGCGTTTAATAATACAACACAACTTATCGATTTTATCTCAGACTACAAAGATTCAGAAGATCAAAATAACTTCCCATTCACCGAAGACTTGATAGAAAAATTACAAATTAAAGCAGTCGAACTCAGAGAATATTTCGGAGGCTGGAGAGATACATCAGCACCTAGAGTATTAAGAAAACAAACTCCTAAACTAGATATTAACTCGTTTTGGAACACAACTGATTTGTCCGAAACCGCTGATTATATCGAAGAAAAATAATTCGACTCGGCATTCCTACAGTAAATAATAGTAGTTATATACACAAGCAACTACATTTATTATTAGGAGTTATTAACAATGGCAAGTCGCAAAAAACCCGCCCCTAAGAAGGCAACAAAAGCAACAAAGAAAAAAGAAGAGGCAAATATTCCATTAGAAAAATTGGAAGAAGCAGTTGAAGAAATTAATGATAATCCTCCTCAAGCACCTCAAGATGGACAAGTTCAAGTAAACGTAGACTTTTTGCGTACAACAAAAGTGCATATTGCAATGCCATGTTATGGTGGTATGCTGACTGAATCTACATTCATGTCATTTATCAAGTGGGCAAACACTGCTCGTCAATTAAATATCGATTGGACACTTGAAACAATGGTTAATGAATCATTGATTAGTAGAGCAAGAAACACACTAACAGCAAAGTTTTTACATATGCCTGATGCTACTCACTTAATGTTTATTGATGCAGACATTGGTTGGGAACCGTGGCACTTACTAGTACTACTAAACAAAGATGTTGATGTCATCGGTGGATTATATCCAATGAAGACTATGCCGATCAAGTGGGTAGTAAATGGATTCGAAGGTGCTGAAGAAGGACCAGACGGATTCCAAGAAGTATCTAAAGCAGGTACAGGTTTCTTATTGATTAAGAAAGGTGTGTTTGAGCAAATGAACGGTCATCCTGCTGTGAAGCAATACAAAAATGATATTGGCTTAGACCCTGTTTATGATCAATATCTAAAAACTTATTTTGATACTGCTGTCAGACAAAATCGTTACTATTCAGAAGATTGGACTTTCTGTGAGAACTGGCGTGACATCGGTGGAAAAATATATGTCGATAAAAGAGTCTTGTTACGACATTCAGGATCATATGTGTTCTGTATGGAAAATCAACAGTTCTTACTCGACAACATCGGACCTATGTATGTTCAACAAGAAGAACAGAAGAAAGCCGCAGGTCTGAATTCAGATTTAACCCCTAATGAAGACGGCAACGTCACATTAGATGTTAATGCTCCGTAAATATAGATCCTAACTATATAACTAAGAATGAATGTGCCCCTCTCCCAAGGGGCATTTTTCCTTGTGTATTCCTCTTTATTGATAAATACTTATATTAACAAAGGATTGATATCAATGAAGTTCAACGAAATAACCGAGAATGCATCTGCTGGTGCGACAGGCTCAGGATCAGTTTCATCTGTAGCATCTCCAATGAGTACTCAAACTCGCAATGCAAGTATTTACGGTGGAAAGAAGGCTGGAAACTTAATGACAGGTAAACGTTCAAAGGGCAAATATGCTAATTCTGTCGAAGCACGTAAACAAACTAACAAAGTTAATGAAGCCAAAGTTGAAGAAGCAGAAGTATCAGAAGCAGAAGTTCTTGTAATGAAGGGTGCTAACAAACGAGACCGTAAGTCAGGGTTTGTCAAGCACGGCGAAAGCAGAGTAGACCACGAAGTCAAAATGGCTAAGGCTGATCTATTCGCAACCGCTAAAAATGCACAAGAAATTATGAAGTATCTTAAAGATAGAAGTGAAGAAGAAGGTATCAAAGGTTGGATGCAGTCTTACATCACATTAGCAAATGACTATCTCAATTCAGTCAAAGAATCAATTCAATACGAAATGCAGATGCATGAAGATCAAGTTGCCGCATATGGCAACGGAGAAGATGATCGTTATCATGTAAGTAAATTAGACATGGAGCCATATGGTGAGCCTAGTTCAAGTTATCCAGGTGGAACATTGACAGGTACAAACTTGGCAGAAAACGGGGATAACCAATGAGTTCGATATTACGTGGACTAAATGAAAATGTTCAAGTAGAAGAAAATTCTTCAGCAGAACTTACAGCAAAATTAGATAAGGTTGAATCAATCTTAGGTAGACGTACCGATATGAAAGGTAGACAATTCAATCAAGCAGTCACAGACATAACAAACAACATAAAATATCTATCACAAGATGAATTAGTTATGGAAATTTATAGTAAGATACGTGACATTGCTGAAGCAATAGGTCTTCCAGAAAAAATTCTTGAGGATGCTGAAGATGATGTAAGAGAAGCATTTAACAATTTAGAATCTGCTGTCTATAAAATGGAAGAACCGTTTGAAGACTTTGTACGTGACTTACAATATAAAGTAGAAGAATTAGAAGAAATCGATGAAGGTCAACGTTGTTGGAAAGGCTATAAAAAGAAAGGCACTAAAAAGATGTTTGGCAAGACTGTCAACAACTGTGTCAAAGCAACAGAATCAGAGGAAGTAGACGAAGCAATGGATATACCTGATCAGGATGCATTTGATGAAATTTTTAAAGATAGAAAAGCCAAACCAAGAAAGCCAAAACATTACGACAATCATCCTACTAAAAGATCGCCTCGATATTATGACAGTTACAAAGACGATTTTAAAAGGCGTGAAATGGAATATGAATTAAGAGACGAAATAGACGAATACGGAACAAAACTAAAAGAAACTCCAAAATACATTGATGGATTTATTGGCGCAGACGGTAAACCAACCTCTCAACCTACTGCGGCAGATTATGCAGCCAATAAAGAATTTCAACATATGAAAAAGACATTAGGTGACAGACTACCTCAACCAACTAAAAGAAATAAAAACGGCAAACTATCACCATTTAAAAAAGATGACATTGATGAAAACAAAACTAAAAAATCAAGCATCGGTAAAGTTATGGAAATGTATGATGACATCGTATACTTAATGTATATCAACGGTAAGTTAGCATTCCCTACTCCGATTGAAAAGAGTCAGAAGAACAAGTATGAACGTGCTATTAAAGTTGGGTACCCCGACGCAGATGTTCAATTTAAAGGTAGACCAAGACATGATTATTCTGCTGAAGAATTAGCAGAAGGCAATGGAAACATTCGCAAAGCACTAGCAGGTATTATATTACTAGGTGGTTTATTAGGATTAAACAATCATCAAGCACAAAAAATTTATGATCAAAGTCATCAGTTACAACAATTAACACAAGTTTATATGGTTGCAAAAGAAAGAGGTGACGAAGCAAAAATGAAAGATGTTAAGAGACGTATCGGCAATCACAAAATGAGACTTGACTTAGGTAAAGGTGATGTTGATTTTGACGGACGTCCTGGCAAAGACGATATTAAAGATATCGACTATATTAACACCCCCGGAGAAAAATAATGGTAGATAATACTTACACCGATGACGTACAAGAATCGACATTCGATGGTCTTTTAAAGAACGCAATCGAATCAGATACACCAACTGAACATACAGTACCACTGAACCACGAGTGTGTCTTTGTTAATGGAGCACACTTTGAAGACCCTCTTAAGAAAGCATCAGTTAAAGTAACTGTTTTAGAACATTATCCTCTTGATGAAATTGCACCAATTGAAAAGTGGTTTATTGAATTAGATTGTGATGGAGAAATAACTTCTAAAGAAGTATCCACTGGTGAAGAAGCAGTATTTGAATTTGAAAGAATTGATCCTGTCGTAGAAGAAGGAATTGATCCAATCATCTTAGAAGGCGCAGGCTTATTTTCACTTAGCATTGTCGGTTACGGCGAAGAACACAAGAATACTTGGCTAAAAATTAAGGTTTCATAACCTTAGTATCTTATGCGATTACATGAATTGCAAGAAGGTATGGGAGCATCAGCAGGTGGTGGCACACCCGGATCTGCTGGGGCAGGTGGTTCATCATTAGGTCTTCCCTATCCATCAACTTACGAAGAAGAAAACGATAAGTTTAAATATCGCGGTCCCCAAAAAACTGTGGCTATGACAACCGAAGAACAAGAGGAAATGTTAGAAAAATATGTTAATAGTCCTGCATTTGTAGAAGCATTAGAAAAAATATATCCTAGAGACGAGTTGCCCCAAATTAAAGGAAAAAACATTGATGATGAATACAGTTCAGAACAATTAGATGTTCCTATTAGTAAACTTAAACCTTCACAAGATGAACGCATAAAAAAATATGTAAAGAAGGCTGAAAGACTATTAAAACAAGGTAAAGAAAAGCCCATCATTATTGATAAGAATAATTATATCGTAAATGGGCATCATAGATACGATGCCTATAAAAATAATGGATACAAAACGATTCCTGCGATCAAGGTAAATGCTACCGTCGAAGAACTAATCGATAAATACATGTAACAGGAACGATTATAATGCTCTCAGAGAACCTTAAAATACTATTAGCAACATCATATGCATTTGTTATAAAAGCACAAAACTTTCATTGGAATATTGAAGGTTCTAATTTCCCGCAATATCACAAATTTTTTGATGATTTAAACAATGAAGTCTATGAAAACGCAATCGATAGAACCGCTGAATACATTCGTACATTAGAAGCATATACTCCTGGCTCTATTGGTAGATATGCAGACTTATCATTAATTGAAGATCAAACTAAAATACCTAGAGCAGAATTAATGTTTGCAGAATTATATAGAGATAACGAAATCATTATTGAACATTTGAATATGACATATGATGTATCTGAAGCCGCAAAGCAATATGGTATTTCTAATTTTATTGCCGAACGTTTAGATGCACATAATAAACATCAATGGATGATACGAAGTACACTCAAGACCAATAGGGAGTAAACATGCTCTCTAGTCAATTTGAAAACCTCATACTAGAATATAAGCAGGACATCACAGTTAAAAAGATGGGTGAGCCTTTGGTTGCACGATTCTTAGAAGATGCACAATTAAATCCAAATATACTCTCACCTCAAACCAAAAAGATTGTTGATGCTCTTGTTAAAACAGAAGAAAGACTTATTCATGCTCCAAATCCAGAAGGCGCAACTCCTGAAGATTTAGCAAAGATAGAAGCAGAGAAAGAAAAGTTAAAAGAAAAGTCTTTCATCTTAAAGAATCAACTTGCTGTTGAAATCTTAGGTAGACTTGAAGACGCAGATCCTACTCCAAACAAAAACTATGTGCAGTGGTTAGCACGAACATATATTAACAATGATGATTCTTTTGAAGATGTAGAATCAACTACTGCTGACTTCTTAGATAAATTTCATAGATTAAAAATCAAGCATCATTTAGATAATAATGATATTGGTCAGTACAAAGATTTCAATACGTTTATGGATGATATGGCTAAGTATCCCAACGATTTAATCGATGATGATCAAGGTAAGAAGAAAAAATATAACGCAGACATAATCTATGATGAAAAAGGTATATTAATCGTTCGACCAAACGATGTAGAAGCATCTTGTCGTTATGGTAGAGGAACTCGTTGGTGTACAGCCGCAACAAAGGGTAATAATTACTTTGATTCATATACTAGTAAAGGTCCACTCTATATGTTTATGCCACGCAAGCCTAATCATCCGGGAGAGAAATATCAATTTCACTTTGAAAACGGTGTCGTAGCAGATGAAACAGATTCTTATTTAAGTCAAAACCAAAAAATTAAACTAGCAAATGACTATCCGGCTCTAAAAGATGCATTCCAAAAACAAGCAGAAAAGTTTGGACTTATATGGTTACAAAAACCTAAAAGAGTTCATAAAGGATCAAACTTTAATGTAGAAGAATACAGAAAAAATGATAATCCTTACTACTTGATGAAGCCTACTGATAAGACTGATCAAATCTACGGTATGGAAAATACTGATGACGGTATGAAAATTTTTAATTTATCTGATTCTGGTTCATATAATACTGGTGAAATGAATACTATACAAGAACATGACTTGTTTAATGACTATCCAGAACTTGTAACTAAGTTTGGAGTTAAAGGTGCTAATCTTCAATCTGATCCTATTGTAACTGATACAAAAAATAAAGCAAAAATAGAACAGCATGGTAATATAATTGTTATGACTGATCAACATGGTCACAAAACTTCTATTATAAGAATTAATAACAAGGACAGATGGAATGGCGCCCCCGGCCCACTAGAAATAGAAGCATCTCGTACTAGTCCTTTTAAAGATGAGGCTGATGAAGGAAAACTTAGCAAAAGATATCACACTTTAAATCCATATGAACTTACACTAGAGCATCCTGAGTTAGTTGAACTATATGGTCCTACTGTACAAAAATATGCTAAAGAGGCTAAGAAAAAACTAAAAGACTTTGGCGCAGACCCAAAAGAACAAAAAGAATATTATCAAGAGGCTTTAAGAAAAGTTGCCGGATATCTACCATATAAACTATACAATCAAGGCAACGTTCAAATTAAAAGTCATATGACATCTGACGGTAAACCTGTTAGAGATTATATTACAAACAATGAAAAAGGCACTGCTACAATAATCAACCGAAACATAACGACAGGCGAAGTAGATTCTATTCAGCCGGTGGATATAGAAAGAGTAGGCAGAATTAGTAAAAATGATAGTCATACATTGCATAACACACAGGGTGAATTGTATGGTGATGCTGAAATGCAACCTGAATTACAACGATTATATTCAATACCTGATGACAGAGAAGATAAAGCATTAGATTTTTTACCATCTATATCATTTTTAGAACAAAACCCAGAACTAAAAGATTTTTACAAAGATACTAATTTAGTAAAACCAAAAGTAAAAGAATATCCGACAAATATTATAAGAGATTATGGTAAAGTAGTAGTTCCTGATGGGCAAAAAAGTCATGGCCGTTACAACTCAATTGTCAAGGATGTTAAATCTATGCGTAATTATATAGTTACCCCTAAAGATGCAAAAGATGGCGAAAGTTATGCAATTGGTTGGTCACCAGAACAACCTATGTATGTAGAAATATATCATTCAGACGCAAATGGAAACCAAACACAATTAGTTAAGCATGAAGAAGCACACCATGTATTAAAGAAGTTTCCTGAATTAAGAAACTTACATGAAAAAGATTATATTAATTTTATCGATGGTACAGACAGAGAGCCAAAGAGATATTCGTCCGCGGAGTATCATAGCGGAGACGTTACACGAAGCGGTGTTCCTGAATACTTGTTTAATCCTACTGAGGAAACGATAAATGACAGAGTTGAAGTACTACAGTATGGTCCAAATGAGGGAGCAACACATGAGTTACCTAAGTTTGAAGTTAGACCAAAAGAAAAAAATCCTTTTGGTGAATTAGGAGATACCTTCTTTGTTAATTTAACGTTAAGAGATAACAGGAGTGATTACGGAAAGATTGGTAAGATTGATATAACAAGATTGAGAAACAACTTATATAAATCTGAACCCGTAGATCAACATGGTAATTATAAAGATGATAGTAGTCCGAACAGAGACTTTGAACCGGTTGATACAAAAATCAGAAAACAAAGAAGTGCATTATCTAGCAAAGAAGTTGTTGACTTTTTTAAATATTATCCTGAACTAAGACGAATGATTAGAGATGAAAATATTCATCCTAAAGTACCCCATCCTGCCATTGCTGTTAAGCCGGATGAAGAAGGTAATGTAGAAACAAATTCTGTACAGATGGACAACTTTACATTAGAAGATACTCCTTCTATATCTCCTGAAGTTGAAAAACAATATATTATTCCTAATCAACCGGAGTATGAAGGAGAATTTTATACTTTATTTACTTACGACCCGCAGAAAGAAACCGCATCAAAGAATGGCAAACCTACAATCAATGATTGGGGTAATTTAACGGTTTTTAATGATAGAGGTATAACTCAGTTGGTTCAAGGAGAAATAGAGAAGCAACGTCATATGAATACAACTCGGGAAGAACTGACCCGGGCTTTTACTGCAGGAGCATCAGGCACAATAACACCCAATACTCCAGCATATAATAAACTAATGCAACGTTTACCTGACTTAAAAGAATTAATCAGTGAAAAAAGTGCAGAGATAGGAGATTATAGAACACAAAATATATCTGAAGATGATGTAATTGAACTAGGTACAGAAAGAGTATATACATTTAAAAACAGAGACGGTAGTGATTTATATATTATTACACCAGTAGGCAATCCCCTAAGAGGTGAACACGGAGAGATTAAACAAGCCCATAGAGATAGTGATCATTCCCGAGGCCGAATGGGCAATGATGTAGGATACACTGTACGACAATTAGCAAGTGATGAAACAGACTGGGAAGCCGATGAAGAAGTTTGGAACAAAGATGCATTTGCGGTAAACTTTGACAGCACAGAAAATAATCCACACTTAGCAGTTAACCTGTTAATAGATCCATTTGCAAGTATAATAGATTTGCAACTAATGGATAAAAAGTTAGACGATGCTAATTTAGTATCTACTAAACAAGACTTTAGTGCAATAGGTGTAAACAATATGCCCACTGGTGGTATAGAGACATTTATGGAAGGAACTTATTTAGGAAAGGCAAAGAAGAATCCAGAGTTATATCGATGGTTAAAAGAAAAAGCAGAACAAAGAAATGCTGAGACTAAGGGCATAGGAGATTTTATAAACTTTTTAGATGTCACTTCAGAACAAATGACAGATGAACAACGTAGTGTGCCGAAAGTATATGGAATTGATATTGTCGGTATTGCAAAAATTGGCATTAGTAATCCTCTATACATATGGCAAGGTAGAAGAGCGGCATTTGAAAGAGCAGAAAGAAAATTCACATCGCCTGAAGAAATGGCAACCAAAAGATATAGTCAACATAATGAAGAATATAAAGAACGTCTTAAAGATATAAACATTGATGTATCTACTGATGATAATTGGACTACAATTACTGATACGACTATAATAGTAAAACCAGAATCAGATACAAAATTTGGGAATATAGGCTCAAATAACAAGCAAAGTAGTATTTTTGTTCAAGTACCTTATTCTAAATTTGTAAATATGGGATCTAAGTTGGCTAATGCAGATAAAATTATACCCAAGAAAAATTTGAAAGCAATGGGTGCTATACCCACAAAAACATGGGGACCAAGACAAGTAGCCGCACTAGCACCGAGTTCTAAATTAACTAATAACGGCAAGCCTTGGATTAAAAGTATACAAGAATTTAAAATGCCAGATGGATTAGGTATTGATAACTCTTCTGGTATGCCTGATAAAATTTTACCTCCTGGGACTGGATATATGATAACATTAAATCCTATATCTGAAGAAGACGGTAAAAAGAAAAGAGTAGACGGTAAACTAGTAAGACAACGAAGTCCGTGGTCAACAATGATGAGTGTCTTTAGAGAGACAGGAATAGATTTACCTTGGGAATTTGAGAGTGGTATATTAAACTATGGTAAAAAAGAAAATAAGATGCTAATTTACTTTGCTAATAATCGTGTTGCATATATAATGGATCCAACCTATTACAATAGCGGTAATTTTAAAAAATTCAATTTAAAACAAGATGCGAAGAAAGCACTATTTTTTGATGAAGAATATGGATTGTTCCCTCAATTAAAACCTATCTTTGACGAATATACTAAATCAAATAAATGGTTGCGTGAAAATCAAATTCATGCTATAATGTCTAAGATAATATTTGAAGGTCTAGGTGATAAAGCATACTATGAACTACAGAAAAAGAAATCAAAACCTAACTATGGTCAACTTGTATTCTTAAATAACATAAGATTAACAGGAAGTTATAGTAACGAACAATTAAAAGCAATGGGCTTCTTTATGAAGAACGGCTCTTGGGCAATACAAAAGCCTAAGTATGACAGACTTGTTGGTGACGGTAAACTAAAAGAAATGATTAGCAGACCATTAAAGACTGGTACAAATAGAATACCTAAAGTAGGTAAAAAGAAAGTAAATGAAGGCAAAAAGTTACCTAGAACAAGTGAGTTCTTATATCAAAAAGTCGATGAAGTAGAAGACATTAAACGATTGTCTGGTGTGTATGATAACTATCAAATACCAGTATATGTTGAAGGTGCAACGTCTGCATATTCAGGCTCAAACATATCAAAGACTGCGGCAGAGATCGCAAAGATAATGAAAGAAAAGAATATTCAGCCCGGAACACCTGAATGGTTTCAACTATGGTTTTCACTGCCTAAGATGACTGGTGAAAAACCAACAGGGAAAGAATAATGAGAGCAAAAGAATTTATAACAGAGGCTGATGTAGAATATAGTTCAACAAAGCAAGGGAAACGTATGCATAAGATAGGTGACATCTATGGTAAAAAGAAGACCAAGTTACCCACTGCTAAATATAAAGATAATAGAAACAATTCACAAAAGGGGATATTTAAATGAAAAAATACGTATTTGGGGCAATCGCAATAGTAGTAATTTTACTTGCATTCGCAGGTTGTCAAACACCAGTTGCAAAAGTTGGCAGTGATCCAGTTACATTAGGATTGCAAGTTACTAATAAAGGTGATCAAGCATTCAATTGTAATCAAACATTTGCAGTAGATAAAAAAGATGTTACAACTACTGTAGCCGTAGGAGAAACTGTAAACTTACAGTCTAACACACATGATCCTTCAGGAACAGTCTTTACATGTTATATTACTCCACCTACATCAGTAGATCAACCTGATCCAGGCAACGGTAATTTTGCAATGACATACGGTTACTGGAGTAATTCAGCACATGTGACATGTGATAACGATTGTAACAAAGGTTACCCTACAGAATCTGTACACTATACAGGTAATAATTGGAAATATACAGCAACTTTTGCTAAACCACAATCAGAAATATATAATTCTGTTGTAATTACTACCGGCGATCTATAATATGAAATCTAGGGACTTCAGAAAACTAAAGGAAAGTATTGATTTCTCAGTAACGAAGTCCTATGTAGATGATCAAGGAAGAACTATAAATGACATGAGTCATTTCGGTAACAGCAAAGACGTAGAGTGTTGGGTCTGTGATGGCACAGGTAAAGACAAATTCTATGATGAAGCAAAGTGCGATAACTGCGAGGGTAGAGGACAAAGACTTGAGTTTGTAAGTGATGCTCCTGAAATGAATGTCAGTAATTCTAACGGATTTAAAATTATCGACATGTTAGGATTAGAACAAGATCATTCAGGACATATAGATAACAAAGACTTGCCTGCTATAATGAAAAGACTTATCATGTTAAAAAATTCAGATAGAACCCGATATTCAGAACCAGGATCAGTATCAGGTGGAAAAATAACCACATACAAAAACGATGATGGCACAGACGCAATAGGAAGAAAAGGACCGATGATGTATAACATGGGTACTACTAATGATCAGATAACTACATACGTAGATCAATTAATTAAAATAGTTAAATTTGCCCAGGACAACAATGCTGACTTTGGCTGGGGATAATGAGATTTTTTCTTTGTAACGACAAGTCTAAATTTACAAAATCGCAAAACATAAAACAATACGGCGATTGGTACTTTATACATGAAGATGATGTTAAAGTATATGAAGATAATAATCATCTTGTTTTATATTGTGGTTACTTAATCGAAGGCGATATCATAGAAGCATGTAAGAACTTTAGTTTTGATGATGAGAATGGTAATTTCTTTGCAATCAAACTCACTAAAGATACTTATGAAATATCATTAGACTATTTTCAAAACCATAAGATATTTGTAGCCGACAAGTACGGAATAGAAATATCAAACTACATTCCATATATGACAATTAACCATGAAGATGTAGTTAGAACTGAGTATTTTGATGCTACTGAATTAGAATTTGAAAGAGAATTTGAAGACTTTGAAACATTTTACGGTCATATTGATTCATTTATTCCGTCATATGATTATCTACAAGATGCAACAGATGCTTTTAAACAAGAAATTTGGGATAGTGAAGAACTAACAGAATATGTATATAATTGTATGGAGTCTCATTCATCAATTATAAAAGAAAATTATCCTTTGAGATATTGTTCTCTAAGTGAAGGGATTGACTCAGCAGTACAATCAGCATTTTTCTATGATGACTTGCAATTGTTATATGACATTTCTCCTTGCGATGCCGGTGACATACATTTAAGATGCATAAAGACTCAACAAAAAAGATTTCCTAACACACAACATTACACATGGCACACAAAAGACAACAAACAAAATTGTTTAGATTATCTTACAGATTCTTCATGCCGTTGGCAATCAATATTACCAACATGCAAACAAGTAGCATCACAAGATAAAAAGCCTGATATTGTTATGTATGGCGTAAACGGTAATGAAATGTTTGTTAGAGACTTTATACCACATATGCTCTTATTATGTCTGACATATTATGAACACGACACGATAAAAATGAAAGAAAAACTTCATTCTGAAATCGATAGCAAAAGAAGTCACTATGGAGTAACGTATTCGTTACCATCTGATGGTAATTGGATAACAACTGACACATATGTTACAGCATTTATGCGAGAATATTTTAAAGAACATATACAAGAAAAACCTTATCTGTGGAAAGAAAAACAAAAGACATTTAAACATAATTTTTTAATGGTTACTACTCCTAAACTATATACACGTATGATTAGTAACAATAACAACGTTATGTGTTCATCATTATATAATGATAGAAGAATATTCCATGAAATCTTAAAGATGAAAAATCATTACTTAGTAAGTGATATAATGAATGGTCCAATTCAAAGATCGATCATAAATAAGTTTGAGCAATCATTTACTACTCCTAGTAATGATGTTTTGGCTGCCGACTATGATGAGTTATATTTGACAACCTATGAAGCAACGCATGAAAGAGATTTAGGACAACATATATGAGAGCAAATGAATTTATAAGTGAAGGTTTTGCAGGGATACCTGACTACAAAACTATGCCTGCTTATAACCTTAAAAAGGCATCTAAAGGCAAACATAAATTCTTTTTGCCTACAGATACTCCTGTTCCTGCAGGTGTATCAGCATTAGACGAATATAACTTAGATAATGAAAAAGGTCTAGGTGTTGTTCCTAACAATACAGGTGGACAACCAGATTATTTTGGTATTCGTGTTATGATGAAGCCCTCTACGTTTCATAAGTTAGCATTACATTTACCAAAAGACATGCGTAGTACACAATACCAAGACTTAGTTGACAAAGTTTCTAAGGGAGTTCCTATAGCAAGTCCTTTCTTATCTATAAAAATACCCGATGAGTGGGAAGACGGTGATGTATCACAGCCAGCAAAAGTCACAGGGCATGAAGGTAGACATAGAATGTATGCTGTCGATGAAGTTGACGGAGACGTTCCAGTTGAAGTACATCTATGGGGAAGATTTGCATCTAGTGAAATGCGTAGGCGTGATCTCAACGATGAAATGGTACAAGAAATAATAAATGGACTCATTGATGAAACTGGGAACACTTATGTCCCCAACATCGGCACATTAAAGAACTAATATGTCTAAAGGTCATATGATTCTCTTGGGTGGATCCTTTGATAGACATGATTCCGCTGATGTTATTCAAAGTGCTAGTGATGATTTAAATTCATCTGTATGGCCAAGTGTTAAAAGAGCCCACGGCGCCCATCGCATTGCTTCATATTTAAGAAACGAAGGTTATGATGTTGAAGTCTTAGACTTTTGGCCAGCCTGGACCCCAATACAAATATTAAAATTCTTTCATCAACGTGTTAGAGAAGATACGTTATGCATTGGACTGTCTGTTTTGTTCCCGTTAAGTTATGGAGTTATGGGAAAAGATAAAAAAGCAAATGCAAAAGTAGTAGAAATGCTCCAGACTATAAAAAGACTTAAAGAACTGTATCCTAATTTGCCTTTTGTGGGTGGATCTCATAATCTGTCTGCATTGATAGAATATGATTTAGATTATTATGTCACAGGTTACGGTGAATATGCAATTGTTGAATTATTAAAATATTTTAAAAAAGAATTTAATACTTTAAAAATGTCAAAGCAATTATACAAAGGCATAACAATCAATGTAATAGAAGCCACAAAAGATTATCCTGCTTATCCTATGGCTAATGCTAATGTTTCATATGAAGATAGAGATTATATACAACCACAAGAAGTGTTGTCATTAGAATTATCTCGTGGTTGCAAGTTTAAATGTAAGTTCTGTTCGTTTCCTGTCTTAGGAGTTAGGGGAGATTTTAGTAGATGTATTGATAGTCTTAGAGAAGAACTTATTGAAAACTATGAACGTTGGGGAATTGAAATTTATTCAGTCAATGATGAAACTATCAATGACTCACCAGAAAAATTAGCAAAGTATGCGAAACTCATAAAAACTTTACCTTTTAAGTTAAAGTTAGGAGGTTTTATGAGAGCAGACTTAATGGTAGCACACCCTGAGACTTGGCAAGATATTTGGGATATGGGTTTACATACACATTATTATGGGTTAGAAACATTAAATCGACAAGCAGGTTCTTATGTGGGTAAAGGCATGAATCCTGAAGTTTTAAAAGAAGGCATGATTAAAATGCAACAGTGGTTCAAAGACAAAGGACCTTATCGTTGTCAAACATCTATGATTATCGGTCTACCAGGAGAAACAAGAGAAACGTTTTTTGAAGGATTGAAGTGGGTAAAAGAAAACTTAGATATAGGTGCATATTCAATATCGCCATTGTACATTGCAGGCGGAACAATTGCAAATATGTTATCTTCTCAGAATTCAGTATTTGAAAAAACATGGAGAGAAGAAGGTGTAATTAGAGAGACTACAAACGAAGAAATGGGAGTTGACTTTTCTGAGTTAGATGAAGAAACGGCACATTTTGCATTACCATTAGAATCTAATGCGTATTTAAAATGGCAACATGATACTATGAATATTTGGGAAGCATTTAAAATATTTGAAGAAGTTGTACATGATGATGAACTTAAACAAGATATTGGTCCGGGCACGTTTTATTATCACAGATATCTCACTACAAATAAATATACAATAGACGATATATACAATAACAACATTGAGCCTTATTGTAACGATGATTTAGACAGACAACAAGATTTTATCAACTCATACATAGAAAAGAAACTAAACAATTAAGAGATAAATACTATTATGGACAAGTATAAAAAGACAGCAGGATTAAACTATTTGAGTGAAAATTCATACAAAGGAGACGGTTCTCCTGGTATGGTAATGGGTATTGCTAGTGATGCTCGTAGTGACACTAACACTTACGAAGCAAAGAAGCCAACTACTAATAGTAATCATAGTACAGAAAGAGACAAAAAGACAT
>CERM01067468.1_pt1 | contig 25930 bp, 28 predicted proteins | sample 530791 | NCBI WGS metagenome assembly CERM01 (sample SAMEA2620970, study PRJEB7988) | marine metagenome | biome: marine biome (ENVO:00000447); feature: surface water layer (ENVO:00002042); material: "saline water (ENVO:00002010), including plankton (ENVO:xxxxxxxx)" | depth 5 m | reverse complement strand
TATGAACGAACAACAGAAAAAAGAGTTTGAACAAAAACTAAAAGATAAAAAACTGTGGTTTTGTCCACTTCCTTTCACACACGTATTTTCTAGTTTAAGTGGTAGATATGCACCTTGTTATGACGCACTAGCAAGAACTGGCCATAACATGGAAGATACTACAATAAAAGAATGGTATACTTCCGAGTATCAAAATAAATTAAGAGCAGAAATGTTAAAAGAAGATTATGACCCTAAATATTTTAGACACCATTGTACAGGTTGTTGGAAACAAGAACAAAAATATGGTCGTTCAGACAGACAAAAATATACTGAACAAATACTAGCAGGAACATTTGACAGTAAAGTACCAGAATTATTAAGAGCCGTTCAAAAGTTTATAGAAGAAGGAGCAATTACAGATTTTGATGAAAGAATACTAGATATTAAAATGAAAATGTTTGGTAATGCTTGTAATCTAGATTGTTATATGTGTACACCAAGAAGTGCTAACACTAGAACTCTTTCACTAAAACAATTAAAAAAAGTATATGATCCAGATTTAGACCCTAAAGACGGTGAAAGAATGAATACAATGAAGCACGATGATGAACAATATTTAGATGATGTTGCCTCTGTAGCAAAGTATACTAGATCAATCAAACTAATTGGTGGCGAACCTTTAGTTATGAAAAATCACTACAAACTATTAGACAAATTAGTAGCAACAGGTTACTCAAAAGGTATAGATTTAATATACAAAACAAACTTATCTGTATTTGATATGGATGGATATAACTTTAGAGATTACTTTGATCATTTTAAAGAATTTGTTATGAAGATATCTATAGACAGTTATGGTAAACATAATGACTATTTAAGAAAAAAATCAGATTGGACTTCTCTTGTAGATAACATGAAAACTATGAGAGCTAGAAGAAATGCTAGAGTTAATGTTCACTCTGTAATATCTTTTTTATCTGTATTAGAAAATTATAAACTAATTGCTATGTTAAAAGATATGGGTATACAACATACATTTTATATTATTGAACACCCAAGAATATTACAAGTAAAGAATTTGCCTAAAGAAATTAAGGAAAAACTAAAACCACTATATAAAGATTATCCTAATATTTTAAAGGCTTTAGATAAAGAACAGGATGTAGAAGAATTTATTAAGACTATTGATTATTGTCAAGATTTAGATCAGAATGGTTTTAGTAAAAAAGAAGGACACGATTTATTTACAACACATCCTGAATTAGAGGATTACTATTTAAAAGCAAAAAGAGAAACTAATTATTAAGGAGTTATTATGGAACTAACATACGGCAATCAGACTATTGACCTATTTGGAAAAGAACATTTTCCAGACGGACCACCAGAAAAGGTCGTAGTATCACTATCAGGTGGTTGTGATTCATCATCACTTACATATTTAATAGGCACAAACTTTCCTAATATAGATATGTACCCTTTTCATACCAAAGATGAAGACTGTCCTATAGACACTGAACGTGCTATAGAAGTACATCAATGGTTACAAAACAAATTTCCTAAACTACATGATCTACGGATATTTACAGTATCTACGTCTGATCCAGTTTGGCAAGAAAAAGCTAAAGAAGCAATGGCCTCACCAAAAGGTAGTCTTATAGTAAATGGTAAAAAAGTTTCTATGTGGGGAACGTTAAATGGTTGTTCAAAGGCTTTACAAAATAGAGACAAGAGATCAAAAATGTCTTTACAGTATGACGCACCTGTTGTTATGGCTATGACTTCTAATCCACCTGTAGATGTACAGAAAGAAAGAGGATTTTATGAAGTAGCAGAAAGAAAAAGAGATCCTGGTGAAAGTAAACTAAAAATTATGGACACAATAGATAAAGGTGGTCTTACGTATCAACCTTATTTAAGAAGTGATAAAAAATTTGTAGCAGGTGTTTTTAAAGAACACAATCTAATGGATAGTTTATATACTTTAACTAAATCATGTGCTTGGTCTCAAACACTAGAAACTTGTGGTAAGTGTTTTTGGTGTAACGAGAAAGAATGGGCTTTTGAAGATTAATGAAAAAAAGAACGGCTGTAGTATTAGTACATTTTGAAATTAACAATAAACTAGCTATGAATAAAGAGTTAGATGAATTACGTTTTAGTAAATTAAAAGAATTGATTTTTGAACATCCTATATACGATACTGGTATGTTTATAATATCTGAAAATTTAAAAACTAATCATAGTCCTAGAATGTTGCAATTAAAAGATGAAGTTGATAACGAAATGCCACAATCTTATTGGCACGAACTAGATGATAATGTCAAGTCAATAGAAGATATTAAAAAAGAGGCCGCTAAAGCAGGTTATGAAATTGGAAATGTAATTATAGCAGGTCAAAACTTAGCAGGTTGTGTTTTGCGATCTTTAGACTATTCCGCTTTTAAATGGGCTAATCAAGGACATAATGCACAAATAGTATTATCAATGTGTGGTGATTACGAAATATCTGGTATAGGACCTTTAAAATATATGAACTCTTTTTCTTCACTATATCGTCAAGTAAAGAAATCTGGTATGATAGATAAAATTGATATCGTATCTGATATAGATAATATTAAATTTGATAAATAAATTATGTATCACACACAAAAATTTAAACAGGTAACACTTCTAAACCTAATAGACTTTGAAGGTAATGAACTTCTTTCTGATAATAAAGATTTAGATCAACTTCGTTTTAGTACTTTAAAAAGATTATTATTTGAACACCCTTGTGAAGACTTATGTATATTATCTGAAAATTTAGATGAAAAACCTCATGCAACAAGAACACTAGAATTATATGAAGAAGTTAAAGATAGATATGATTGGCAGTGGTTAGAATGGGATAACAAATATAGAAACGGAGACCCTAATTCTATTAAAGAAATAAAAAAGAAATACAAAGGTAAAGAAATTAAAAACGTAATTGTAGTAGGTCAAAACCTACCAGGTTGTGTTTTTAAAACATTAGATCACTCTGCTTTACGTTGGGCTCAACAAGGTCACTATACACAAATAGTATTGTCTATGTGTGGAGACTATGAAGTATCTGGTGTAGGACCTCTAAAATATATGAAATCTTTTGCAAATTTATATAAACAAATTAAAAAAGCAGGACAATGGAGTAATATTGATTTAGTATGTGACATTGATGATATAATGTATTACAATGATGGAATACCTTATGTTCTTTCTGATAGGGAGCCTCCTAGGAAATAATAATGAGAAGAATAATAGCTTGTAGATTTGGTAATAAGTTTAATCAATGGCATGTTGATAACTTAAAATATATGATAGATTTCCACTCTGGAATATCTTATGATAGTTTTGAAGTTATTGAAAATGACATTTATGGTAATTGGTATAATAAGTTTCAAATGTACGATAAGTTTAGAGACGGAGAAAACTTATACTTTGATTTAGATGTTATTATATGGAAAGAGTTACCAGATTTATTCAGAAAAGATTTTACTTTATTAAATGACCTATGGTGGAGAGAAGAAGCTCATACACCACTTAACTCAACTATCGTTTCATGGACAGGCGATGTATCTCATATATGGGATAAATTTAAGTCTAACGAAAAAATGTACCTGGAAAAATACAATAAAGGTAGTGATGAGTTTTATTATAGAGAAATAGATTACAAAAACTATGATAAAGTTTGTCCTTCTATTAAAAACTATATGTATGAAATACCACCAAAAGAATTTAGTATTTGCACTCTAGGTCAAATGAACCACTTATTAGAACCAGGTTGGCAAGGTTGGTGGTCAGATTTTATTCTGCCTCACTATAAAGATCAATAGCACCTTTAAGTAATTCTATTCTAGTCTTACTTTTTCTTAATGCTTTTTTACCGTCAAGATTTTTAGAATCTTTTATCTTATCTACTTCAAATAAAGCAATTTTTAAAGCAAACATTTCATCTTCATCTGCTTCTTTATCACTAAAAATATAATCAAGTATTCTACTTGGAGAAGTATCGTCTGTTTGTACAAGACCGTCTCTTTTAGCAATTGAAATTGCAAATTCTTCAAATTCTTTTCTTTCTTTATTTACTTTAATATACGTAGCTTCATGTATATCATCTAACGTAGTAAATTTCATTAATGCTTGACAATTAGGATGATCTAAATCGTATTCAATTTGATGTGTAGAAAGACTATCTCCATTTTCATTAGTTAAAACTTCTATCCATGTTCTTTCGTTGTTTGTAAAGTGAGCTCCTGCAAAATGATTTTTTAGTAATTCTTCACCAAATCCTACTTCTTTATGTTCTACGTTAGCTACATTTATTTTCATATCAGTTGACATTTTTATACTCCTTTATATAATCGTAAAGGTCAATTGTAGTTGACCAGTTTAATTTGTTTAATACTTTGTTGTCTGCTTTATTATCTTCTCTCTCAAACTCGTTCCCAATTCTTTTTTCTGCGTCAATTCCGAAGTAAGTTAATAACTCTATTAAGTTATAAGATTCTCCTCTACCAACATCACATATTCCTTTAAAATCTGATTTCATTAATGTATCAATTGCCATCATTAAATCATTTATATGAATAAAGTCTCTTGTATGATTTGTATGTATAAAAGGAACATCGTCTCTTAATATTCTTGGTATTAACATATGTTCTCTTGCACCAGGTCCGTATACAGTTGTAAATCTCATACCTACACTATTCTTTGGTGCTATACTCTCTAAAGACTTCTTACTCATTGCATATGGATTTCTCCACGGATCTACAGCCGTTGATGAACTCGCATATAGTATTCTTGTGTTTGGAAAATAATCAAATAGTCTTTGACCTGCAATTACATTTTCTTTCCAGTATTCTGTAGGTCTATCTAAACTATCTCTAACTCCTGATAGACCAGCCAAGTGTATGACTAAATCTACATCGTATTTAAGGTCACAATTTATTAAATCGTTACCTGATAATTTATCTATTGGTATTACTTTGTGATTGTTTTGTTCTAAAAATTGATGAAGGTGTTTACCTATAAATCCTTCACTGCCTGTTAATAATATATTCATAATGTTATTTATGTCACCGTTAAGTGACTAGTTTTAAACGCCAGCGCCGTGTATTGTTCTTAAAGTACCACCAGCACTGTTTTTAATAATTAATGTTGATAAAGATTTCATTTGACCTGAACCAATTGCGTCATCAGCCATCATACTTTCAGCAACTAAATCAATTGAACCAGTTGTTATAATTTCTCCTGTTGCACTTGGAAATGTAACTGTTTGTCCGTTTAATGTACCACTAACAGTCAAGTTAGTAACTGTTACGTTAGTTGGAAAGGCAAGTGTTACCGTATCAGGACTTGAAACTGTAGCAGTTATCTGATTACTTGTACCTAAAAAAGATACTGTATTACCTGGAGCAATCAACTGAACTGTTGAACTTGCGTCTCTAATATAGTGACCTTGACCTGTACCTATTTGTGAAGATAATTCTACTACTGCACCAACAACAGAGGTTGCTGATATTCCTGCACTAGATAATAAAGTTGCGTCACCAAAATCATTAGCCGCTAAGTCATTAAACGTTGTTCTAAATGTTTCTAGTGTATCTGTTCCTGCTATATTTTTTACAGCCATTAGTTTTTATCCTTTATCAATTTTTTTATTTCAAATAATTCTTTCTTTAAAGTATTTATCTCTTTACAAAGACCTCTTACCATATCACTATTATTTTCTCTATTCTTAACTCTTTTCATATAGTTGTTATAGTCTGCTCTGTTAGTGTTAATTATAGCACTAGTGTTCACGTCTCTTACTAAACTTTCAAATCCTTCAACTTTTAATGTTCTAGCTGCCATATTTTTATACTGCCAATGCAATACCTCTTAAATCTCTTATTACAGGTGGATAAGCAGAGTTTGTTCCTTCCATAACTATTTTAATTTGGAAAGTATTAAATTCTGTTAAACCACTTGCACTATATTTGTATTCATTATACGTTTCGTCATTTTCTGCTGGTGTGACAGTTATGTCTTCTTCTCCATCTGTGTTGAATGGTGTCCAGCCTATGTCTGAAATATTTCTAGATTCTTCAGAAGATGATAGTCTGAAATATAATTTAACATTTGAAGTTGCTCTTACGTTTTGTGTTAATCTAACATCTAAAGCAGTTGATAAGTTTTCTAATACAACTGGTTTAGTTATATAAGCAGCCGCTGATGATGTTCCTGAACTTTCTATATCTGAAACATATCCAGGTGTATTACCTGTAGTTGCTTTATTAATTCTGTTTTGAACTACATATGCACTAACTCTTTGCATGTCTAATACAGGAGAAAGTTTAGTATTTGTAGTTGTAAATGTTAAGTTAACAAATAAAGATTTACTACCTGCTATTTTATTTGTTTCATTGATTGTACTAGCGACCATTTGAGGAGCTGTAAAGTAAATATTGTCATTTGAAATTGTAGCAACTGGACTAGTAGCTGGCGTTAAACTAAATTCTGTTTCTGAACCATGTACTGATCTACCTGTAGTAGGTCTCATATCATAAGAGATATTTGTACCTGGAACACTTACTGTTTGTAAGTTTAAGTTTAATACATCGTACAATCTATTCTGGGTTGCTGTTATAACGTCACCACCTATATCTCCAGTAGCATTTGCCGTTCCTGTAGTAGTTATATCATAACTATCTAAAGTTACGTTAGAGATACTTGTAAATGTTCCGTTAATAGCGGTATGAGCAATACCATTGTAAGTACCTGAAGAAATACCAGCAATTGTAACACTATTTCCTGTACCATGCATACCGTGATTAGGATGTGAAACTCTAATTACACCAGATGTATCTGTTGTTCTAATTGCATTATTTTTTAATGTTCTAGTAGGTAAATCGTCATTACATAAAGTAACTGTACCTGTAACATTTTCAAACTCTGCTCTTTTAATTTTAAATTTAATATCTTCGTTTTGTTCGGCTGTCCATGTAGAACCGTTTTGTGATTTAAACATGACACCAGCATATGGTTGTTGAGAAATTGTTCTATCTGATCCTATTACTTTTTCGCCTAGTCTTCCAACATAACAGTTGTAAGCATTACAGTTAGACATTACAACAAAACAATATTCTGTTTTTTCTTGTAAGTAAACTGGTGAATCAAAAGTAAATGTAGTAGCCGTTGTTGCGTCTGTGCTTGTTGACACTGCATTTGGATTTAAAGTTTTTTCAGAAAAAGGAACTATTCTTTTTCCTGGATAACCATTTACTACTTCTCTAATTTGTACTGTTACTGGAATATTGTCATCTTTTGAACTAAAGAATAAGTCCATTGAAGTTAAGAATACACCACCAACATCATCTATCATAAATGTTTGTGCTAATGGATCTGTCCAACCTATTGTAGTATCTACATTTCTTGTACTTGTTCTATTTCCTAAACTAACTGATTCAACTGTACTTTCTCTTAATGTCAAAGGCTCTCTTGTAGAAATAATTGTTTCTTGTATTGTTTCTAAAGCACCTTTGGCTAAGTAGTCTGCTTCTCCTGAAGTTTGAACTGCTGAACTTAATACATTTGTTGATGAAGAAGTTAATCTGAATACTCTTGTACCTGTTCTCCATCTAGGATTAGAATTATTTTTTGAATCAGGAATTGCAAAAGTACCTGATACTGCACCGTTAATATCTGTAACTAAATTGCCACCTAATGAACCACCTTCTGGTGTAATATAACTTGATATGTCAATATTATCAAAGAAAGGATAAACTCTTGTTTCAGGTTTCATTCTTGTAGCATTAAATGTTAATGTTCTACTTCTTAAAAAAGGAACAATACCAACACTAACAACTCTGTCGCCTATTGAATTTCTTACTACTTGTGGTACTATTCTTGTTCTAATACCTGTTCTAGTGTTAGACATTTGACCAGATAAAGTTTCTTGTGTTCTTCTTACAATTCTTCTACCTTGTCTATGTGTTCCTAAAACTCTTGAACTTGTTACTGTTGGCGTTCCTGACCAATGTTCTTGCCATTCATTCCATACAGTACCTATTTCTACATTTGTAAGATTAGGATTTCCTAAATTTTGTACTAACGTGTCAAAACCACCTGTTCTATTAACAACTAATTCGGGTGCTCTTTCAGTTTCTTTCCATTCGTCTGACGGAGGTGTTAACGCAATAGAACCAGTCCAACTGAAAATGTCAAATGGGTTTACGTTAACAAATTTACTAGCAAATGGTTGATCAATTAAAGTTGCCTCACTATAAGGTAATGTAATTAAATCTCCTGTTTTTGCATACTTGGCATCCGTTCTATCAGCCGAAGTAATCGTAGTTCCGTCATTATCACTTTCAATCAATTGTACGGCATCCTCATTAAACATAGGTCTAACTTCACCTCTTGCCATATCCATTGATACTTTGTAGTCTAAATTTCTTACATCACCTATACTATGTCCTGTAAAATTGTCTACTATAAATCCATTCTTAAATCTGTCAAATCCTTGAGCGTCTTGTACTTGCAAATTTTGAGCTTGCATTTCTAATAAAGAAAGTTGAGTGTAATATTCAATATTTTCAATTCTATTTTCTAATCTACCAATATCTCTCATAGTATAACGTTTGTTATCAACTTTAGTAATTGTAATATCTGCTGTGTCTAGTGTATATGCTGGTATATCTAGTGTGTATAAATGCATTGCACCATCTAAATTTTTTGGAGATTGAGGTATTAATGCACTTGATCCTTCGGATATTTTAAATTTACCATCTTTATCTACAAACACCTTGTCTATTCTTGGCATGTAGTATTCTAAATCTGAAGTTATATCAGTACCAAATTTAACAACATCAACTGTTGAAGCACCAGCACCGTTATAATATCTGTCAACTTCTCCTTTATTGATTGTAGAGTTATCATCAACTCTAGGTCTAAAGTCTAAACAATCTCTTAAATCAAAAGTTTCTCCAGTTGTATCGGAAGTATGAGAAGGAATATCTTCATAGTCAACAACTCCTGAATAACTATCAACAGTGAAAACATCTCCTGAACCATGAGAAAAGTAATCAACATTAACTTGAATAGAACCTGTTGGGTCTACTGCACCTTTTTTTAAATGTACTCTACCTATATCATAGAAGTTATCTCTTTGTCCATTGTCTAAAGTAAATCTATCTGTAATATCAATTTCTCCTGAAGATGAATAAGTACCAAAAGCAGTTGCCATTTTAACAGAATTTAATTTGTAAATATCACATCTGCTTAATCTCATACCACCTTGTTTTTTAATATCTGCTAAACTTGTATGATTTCTTGTAAATCCTGTAACCAAAGTTTTAGATTTTTCTTCTACAACAGCTCTACTAACTGTTGCTAAAATTTTAATTTTATGTCCTGCATAATTAGTACCAAAGTCTAGTACTAAAGATTTTCCTGTTGGAGAACCACTTAATGTAAATATAGGGTTTCCTTCGTGATTATTTCCTTGTAAAGATAAAAAATCTCCTACTGCACCTGATCCACCAGAACCAGTTGACATAATTGAAACTGAAAAATCTGAATCTAATAAAGAAGCAAATGTTTCGTCTGTTCCTGCTGAAATAGTTTCATCACCATTTCCAGTTAATGTTTTTACAAATTGTCTTCTAACTTTAAGATTTGTATCACTAGCACCAGAGTTTGAAGCTGTTTTTAATGTTTTAACTGTTTCGTATGGTAACTTAAATACAGAAATATTTTTATTTGTATCTTTAAGTGTTGATCTATTTCTAGTTGCATTTGATTTAGTTGATACATCTGAACCACCAACAGCTGCTGATAATTCTAAAGAAGTATCTGAAATGATCGCTTCAACAATTCTTGTTATTGAAGAACCTGCGTCTGTAGTAAATGTAATTGAATCACCTAATCTTAATTCTGTATTAAATTTTGTACCAAAGCCTGTAACAACTGAACCACTGTTTTCAACAGATAATGTACCTGTAATTTGTAAACTTTCTCCGTTTGTACTATCTAAAATTGTATCTGCTGTGTATGTAGGAGAACCTGGCATACCAATTTGTTTTGTAGATGAGAAATCGTATGTTGTAACACCTTTAAAGCCTCTAGCGTCTGCTTGAATAACAGCCGTGTTAGATGAAATACCACCTGTTATAGTTTCTCCTGGTACAAATGTTCCTGATACATTATATAATACTACAACTGATTGATCTGCCGTACCACCACTTGTGTATGTAGTAAAACTTGAACTATCTACATCTAATTCAAAATTTGAACTAGTTGGATTTTTAACTGTATAAGTGTTACCATTTAATTCTGTCATACCACCAACACTGTTGATTGTCACTTGTTGTCCATCTTGTAAAGTGTTTGTAGCAGTAATAACTACAGGATTAGCCGCTGTTGCACCTGTAATTGAATATTGATTGCTTGTTGATAATTGATCAACAGTACCTTTGGCACCTGAAGTACCACCTGTAATTTCTTCTCCATTTGTAAATGCCTGATTTTTTGCAACGTTGATATGAGTAAACATAACAACATCAAATAGGTAATGTCTGAATACGTTTGATGTTGCACTTGAACTAGCGTAATTACCACTAACAGCATTACCTGAAGTATACTGAAATCCTTTAGATTTAGCGTGGCCTACTGATTTTATATTTGAACCTGATCCTGCATTTTCTGTTCCTCTTACAGCTGTTTCTTCTCTATATAAATTTACTTCTTTAAAAGCTGCAACAGGTCCAGATGATACAAATCCTATATCTGGAGAACCGTAAACATTATTTACGTTTACAAAGTTACCCACATCAAATCTAGTAGTAGAATTATTTTGTGTATCAAATGATCTTGCTTTATTTACATCAACAAAAGTAGTACCTAAAGTTTCTATTTCATAACCTTGTACATATGCTTTACCTGATTCCATACCAGCAGCAATTTTACTTTCTAATCCACCATCGCTTGAACTGTAGATACCTCTATTAGTACCTGAAATTAAATGTTCTCTTAAATCTATATCAAAGTCTTTTACTGCATAATCGCCTGACTCGTCAAATGTTCTTCTTGCTAATGTATCTTCTAATACTGCATATTCAGTTGTTCTAACTTGATTTTGTACAATACCATTTTTTAATCTTAATAATTCTACAAAGTTTGCGTCATCTGTTGCAGCTAATGATTTTTTAGTTAATGTTAAATCTATTTTAAATCTATGAGCACCTGGAGCATTTGTGTTTGAAACTCCTTGAGCATTATCATTTAAAGTTGAGTCATCGTTTTGAGTTACAAAACTTTCTGCTACTGTTAAACCTATTCTGTAAGATGGTGTGTTTTCATACTTGTCTAATATTAAATCCTGATTATTTACTTTAACATGATAACCATTTATGTAATAAACACCTTCTTTAACTGAAGCTGCACTACCTGTTGCTGTAGCAGATACTACTGCTGAAACTGTTGTTGATGTAGATTGTAAAGTAGTTGTTACTGAAATTGTTTCTGCTGAAAAAGCAGTTGTTGTATTATTAGTACCTGAATTTAAATATTTTACAAATAAAGTATTAGGGTCAGTACCGTCTGTTGCTACAACATTAACAACTCTTGCTTTTACACCTGAAGAAGCACCTGTTAATGTTAAACCAATAAAATCGTTTAGTGTAACACCTACAGAAGCTGAGTCTGTAAAAGAAGTTAATTTTACTGCATAGTAATTTAAGTCGTATCCGATATCACCAGGTATAACCATAGCGCCTTGTTCAAAGACGTGATCTGATAATCTTTCAATCTGATTTTGTAAAATAGATTGTGATTGTGTTAACTCTCTACCTTGTACTGCAAAAGCAGGTCTAAAAAGAACTCTATGAAACTTCTTTGTTTCATTAAAGTCATCGTAGTAAGGCGAAAGATTAAAGTCTGTTGGACTTGGCATAATATCTCCCTTTAAAACTCAATAACTAGTTTAATATTTTCTGTTTGATCTGTTGCTCTTTGAATAGGTGCTCTGTTTTCTATGTACAATACATCGCCAGAGTCATGATCTATTTCAGAAGCAGAATACCCACTTGAAAATACAACGTTGTTTACTGTTGCTGAAACACTTGTGTCCGGTGTTCCTGTTGCTGAAGACGTTTGACCCGAAATTACATGAGTACTAGAAATAGCTGTCAAGTTACCATTAGCGTCAACGCCGGCGTCATTATGTCTTGATTGAATGTAATATAAAATTCTGTTTGTTGCGTCCCACTCTACCACTTTAGCGACAGCGCCTGTAGTTGCTTGATTAATTTCTTCATCAACTGTAAATGTGCCTGGTGTAGGAGAAGCTGCTAGTCTTACTGCTTTAGTACCTCTTAAAGTTGAAGCACTTGCAGCTGAACCTGAAGCTTTTGGATCTCTGATTAAACAAATTTTTCTAAAGTCGTTACCAGCATGGAAATCTCCAGAGTTTGCTGATTCTGATCCTTCTAAATTTACATTTAACATTACAAAGAAACCACCTAATTCTTCTATTGCATTAAAACCATGACCACCTTTTGGAGAGATAATCACATCTAATTCTGCACCTGTTAAGTTTGTTGCACCAGCAGATACTATTTCTGCATTTGAAATTGTACCAAAAGTATAACCTGATCCTACGTTAGTCATTGTTACCTCTGTAACAGTACCACCTGATACTACAACATTAGCAGTTGCACTTGATCCGTCACCTTTAATTGTTACTGAATGTGTTCCGTTTGTTCCACCTGAACCGGCAGATTTAATTTTAATACAATCAATTGAACCATCTACAGCAGCCGAACTAACAGTTGAGTTAGTTGAAATTCCCATAAAGTCTGTTGATAAAAAGTTTGATTGTTGAGCCGCTGACATAGTGTACATATATTTCCATCTGTAACCATCAGCAGTTGTTATAACACTAGTACCTGTACCAGCTGGTTCATTTACTGAAGCAGTATTGCCATCATTGTCAATACACTTATAAACGTTTCTGTCTGTAGTTAAAACATAGAAATTAGCGTCATGTAAAGTTGTTGCACCACCATTAGCAGTATTTCTATTAGATGTACTACCTGTAATATATTCTCCATAGTCGTGTCTGTAAATATCGTATGTTGTTCCAGTTGCCCAATTTCTTCTTGGTACTGCAAAACTAATATCTGAACTTGTAATTTTTTTAGCAGCTAATAGATCATCAAAGGTATTGAACTCTGCAACAACAGTATCACCTGGTATAATTGGTGCTGAGTCTGTTCCTTCATAATCTGTACGGCCATCACCTCTTGTAGGTGTACCGAAAGCTTGTGGTCTTGCTAGACCTAGATAATAAACATTTGGAGAAGCTTCCGTAAAAGATTCGTGAAACTGTTCACTGTTGTTTATTCTGAATTTTGTTGTTATAATCGCTGGCATAATTGTTATTCCTATTTATAATACTTTCCTATGATGTTGTTCCAATAATTGTTTTTAATGTAGTACCACTAGAGTTTTTTACTAATAGAGTTGACGTATTAGATAGAGATCCCATAGTAATAGAACCACCAGTTATTGCAACTGCATTAGCATTTTGACCAGCCATAGTACCTATAACTCCTAAAGCTATATTTACAAATTGACTACCGTTCCACTGTAAAATATCACCACTTGTAATACTTGATAAAGTGACATCCGACATTTCAGTTATTTCGTCATTTGCTGTAATATTTGAATCAACGTATTGTTTTGTTGCAATACCTAAATTTTTTGTTGGGTTACCAAATACTGTAACCTCGCCTGTGCTATCTCCTTCTAACCAAGTTGTCAAAGTAGAACCATCTGATCCTGCAATTATCATTGATCTAGTTTCACCGGCAGTATTACCACCAGCATTTCCTATAATGACATTACCTGATCCAGTTTCTACAGTTTGACCTGCATTGTAACCTACAAAAGTATTGTGTTGTCCTGAAGATACTCTTAAACCTGCGTTTGCACCTATAACAGTATTTTTTTCTCCTGTTGCGTCTTTACCTGCTGAATGTCCTACGGCTGTACTTTTTGCTGTAGATGTAACTGATTGTAAAGCTGCAAAACCCACGGCAGTATTATCATCTCCTGAAGTAATTGCTCTTAAAGATGTTTTACCAACGGCAACGTTTTCTTGTGCTGAACTCAAAGTACCTGTCACCGAGTGACCGATCATTAAAGAGTTTGAGAAGTTTGTTCCTTCTTGTTTACCAGTAATTACACCGGCATTTAAATTAGTACCATCTCCGAAAGCAGTATAGATTTCGTTAAAGTTATCGTTGATTAAATCACCACCAGCTCTAATAGTAGAACCTGTGCCGTCATTAGGAGTTGAACCGATTGCTATTGTTTGTTTTGCCATTTCTATCTCTATTTATAGTTATATTTATACACTTGTTTTGTCAAATTTTTTGTTTGTTGAATCAAATTTTAAAGTATTACCACTGAACGATTCTTCACCTGGGAACGTAATATCTGTTGGAAAAGCAAAGTTGGACTTCAACATAAAACCAAAATCATCTTCTTGTGAGTTTGTTCCACTTATCATATTTAATAAAGCTGTTGTACCATCTAAACTTGATCTTGTACCAGTGACTTTTAATTCATTTAATCTGTTGAAAGTATTACCAGTTGTACCATTAATACCACCTGATCTGTTACCTGTAACACCATATGCTGTATTTGCAAATCTATTAATTGATTTAAAACTAGGACCACAATATGCAAATCCTTGATTTATAGTCAAGCCTGTTCCAACTTTTCTTCTTACTCTTAAATTCAATCTAACACCTATAGGAGCTCTTGTTAAAGTTACGTCTCTAGAGTTATTTGGATTAGGCTGTTGAGCAAGAGTTGATATAGATGAACCGTCATCAACTGTTCCTGTTCTTCTACCAAATACAGTTTCAAATATTAATTTCATCATTGCAATTATTGGTTCACCAATTACACCAGTGTTTATTGCCTCTGCAACTTTAACTCTCATATTCAATCTGTTTTCTATATCAACTTGTCCTGTAAAATAAAAACCTGAAGTATGCATTGTTTTTTTAAATGCGTCTCTCCATAAATTAATTGAGTTACCTACTTTTAATACATAAGAAAAATCTTGATAGTATAAACTATCTTGTACTTTCATTGTAGACTCTGAAATATGTCCTTTTTCATTTATAAATCTACCATCTGTATCAACTACAGCAGTTACGTTTACAGTTGTTGTAGTAACATCTAATTTTTTTAATGTAGCACTACCTGTACCAGACGCTACTGTTTCGTCTTCTTGAAAAGTACCTGAAACTTCTTTTAATTTTAAAATATTAGTACTTGCATTAAAACCTGTAACTAAACCTGTTGCGCCTGAAGTAGCACCTGAAACTGTATCTCCATTGGTAAATGAACCTGTAACTGACATCACAAATAAATTATTTACAAAAGATAATGTAGGTGGTGTAGGACTTTGTTCGTATTTAATACCTAAATTAGATGTTGATATTCCTAAAACTTTTCCTACGTCTGTACCATATGCTAATACACTTGCACCTGATCCTGATGTAGATGTAACTGAAACAGTTGGTAAAGATTTATATCCATCACCACCGTTTGTTAAGTAAATATCTGTAATATCTCCTGTACCTGTGCCTGATTCAAAAACAATTTTATCTCCTGTTAAATGATCACCAGCAGATGTTTCTTCTTCTAGTACAATATGATCAGTATCTTCATTAGAAACTGCACCATTAACAACTGTAACCACACCAGCTGCATTTAAACCAAATGTGCCTGTGTTAGTAAAACTTAAAGTGTCTCCTATTTCATAACCTGATCCACCAGCGTCTACAAATGTTTCTGTTATCTTACCAGAACCAACATCACTAATTTGCATAGCAGCTTGTTCACCACCACCTGTAATTTTTATAATATCGTCTGTAGTATAAAGATTACCATCGTTAGTAATTGTTTTTTCTCCTGGTACACCTGTAATAGTAGCCAAAATATAATAATCTGACTGATCACTTTCGGTACCCTCTATAGTTTCATCTACAACAAAAGTACCTACAATTGTATCTTTGTTTATAGTAATTTCAGAAACTTCATTAGCACCAATATAAAATTTTTCAACATTTTCTACTATTGCTGTTGCGTTTGATGTTCTTCCTTTTACTTGTCTACCTATTAAACTTAAAGTTTCTCCTTGTGTACTTAATACTCTTAAAACTGTTTGTGTGTTCCAAGTACCGTCTGATACCTTCATCATTTGCGTTCTTGGATAAAATGTTTCAGATTTATCGTTAAAAAGTATTCTAAAAAATAATTCGTGGCCTTTTTGTGTGCCTTTTAACTTATATAGAGATTTTATATTTTTTATTAAATTTCTTTTGTTTATTCCTGAAGATAAATTCTCTGGAATAGTTTTAAAAAACTCATTTCTAAAATTATCTAAAAATTGAGAAATAACTTTATCTGGATCTCTAAAATTTGTTAATTGTTGAATACTATGAACAGGATTAGGTCTATATGTATTAACGACTGCTTGAGCGTTAGAACTTTCACCTTTAATTATTTCACCTGTTATAAATTTGTCTTGTGCTGTTATGAATAGTCTATTTGAATCTAAATCCTCAGTTAATACTACAGATGTTGCTTTAGAAGTTTGTCCTGTTATAGTTTCTCTATATGTAAATTTACCAAAACTACTATCTTCTAATATTATCTTATCACCAAGGTCTAATTGAGTATTTTCAGCGCCAAGTGAACCACCATCTAATACTAAATTGTTTTGTATGCCTGTTTGATTTTCTAAATTAATTCCGTCTGTAGATTGAATAGAAGTTACGCCTAATTCGGCAGCTTCCATAAATTGATAATAAGTTTTTAAAAACTCTACAAATTTTGGGTGATCATCAACAACAAAATCTGGTAATTGAGTGTTTATTAAATTGGATATTTTATTATCAAATTTTGCCATTGGCTAAATTAGTAACTTGTTGTAGTATTGTAGCCTACGCCGGCTTCAGATGAACCACCAACAAATGTATCTTCCTCTACAGTTATATTTGAATTTGTAACGTCTATTTCTACAACTTGATTTCTAACAGGTACAATATCGTTTGAATTTGGTTTAACTGTAATTTCAATAACGTTGGAAACAGCATTTCTTATATTTGATATTGAAGCTACGTTTAATGAGTTTAAAGTTACTTGACCTGTTTCATAATTAATAGTACCTTGTGTATTGTTAGCATAAGTTTTAACACCACTTACTAGAAAGTATCTTCTAACGTTACCATTACTATCATCATCTAAAAACATTTCATTATCACTGCCTGTAACTTTAAAACCAGTTGATGATAAAACACTTGAATGACCTGAATGAGGATTATAAATTGCATTTCTAAAATACACATCGTATTTTGTTGAAGACGCTATAGTTGGTGTAAAATTCTTTCTCATATTAATAGTTGTTATGTTAGATAGTATACTTGTATCAACATCATCTATTAAACCTGTTAATTTAGAAAATCTAAACACACCATCAAATTTTTGTAAAGTAGTTGTGTTATAGTTTGTAACAGCCGTAACTATTTCTGACTTAATAGTGTCAGCAGATTTACTAGTACCTTTTTTATCGTACTTAGCTACACTTGTTAACATAATTGATGTTGTTTCTGGATCAACTATTGCTGGTCTAACTGAAGCTACGTTGTAAGGTATTAATCCTTTTACAATAGAGGCCTTTGTTGTTTCTGTTAAAGTAGAACCTGAAGCTGCTTTGATAGCAATGTTTACAACACCATAAACCGGTGTTTCATCGTCTTCTCCTCCCCAAGCACTAACTGATAATGCATTAGGATATAATGTCTTAACTATTGATTCATAATCTGTAGCTGTAACTGCTCTATCTTGTGCTGTATATTGTAAAGGCGCATTAAATCTTATAGACTCTTTTGTTTCGGCCTCTGATCCGCCTTGAGCATTTGCTTTAGTAGATATAGTTACGTTACTAAAAGCACCGATACTACCGGCTAACTCAAAAGTTTTAGCACCGTTAGCTTCAGTTTTGTTTGTAACGATATATTCTAATATAACTATATTACCATCTTCTAATTTTTTACCAATAACATCATCACCAAAATAAACTTCAAATTTACCGTTATCTGTTTCTTGTAAAAAGTAAATTTTAGATGTATCTGTTATATTTCTTAAACCTGTAGCTAATGTGTAAGTGTTTAATGTTGAATCTGATACAGAGTTTTGAACTGTTACTTTTAAAGTAGAAGTATCAGCATTTAAATTTTGTATTATATACTTTTGATCTGTATCTGTACTATCAACTGTATATTTAAAAGTAACTAAAGTACCTTCGTGTAAATTAACGTTTGAAAATTTATAAACACCATTTGAAGGTGTAATTGTAATATCTTCATTAGTTAAAAAGTTATAACCTGTGCCATCTACTGAACTTGTAAACGTTGTACCTTTATTCATTAAGATACTTGAACCTGAAGCGTTGTTTACTGTTATGTCAATAGTTGATACTGGCGCTCTAACAGATGATGGTGTATATCCTATCATCTTTGCTAATGCAACTATATTTTTTCTTATGTCTGCACTATCTAAATAAGTTTCGTTAACTAACATATTAGCATTGAAGCCAAGATAGTGTGTGTTGTATGCTAATGTATCTAAAAGAACGGCAAAGCCTGATCCTTCAAAATTATAGTCTGAAAATTCTGGTTGATTTTGTAAAAATGTTTTTAAATTTGATTTTACGTTATCAAAGTCAAAATCAGATACTACTAGTTTATTGCTTGCCATTTTATCTTAATCTTTCTAAAAATGTTTCTACTGTTATCGGCTCCGATGAACCTATAACATAGAACATAATTGTTAAATGATAACTATTTCTATCTAAATTTGGTCTAGCTAAAATTTGTACTAATTTTATTCTAGGTTCAAAATTATTTAGAACTTCGCCAACTTTTCTTTGTAAGTTAAGTGCTGTAAGAGGTGTCATTGGTTCAAATAACATTCTTCTAACATCACTGCCAATTTCTGGATGAAAAGGTCTCTCAAAGTGAGAAGTATTAATTAAATTTCTAACACTTCTTTTAACGGCCTCTACATCGGTCAATTTATTTACATCACCTGTTACTACATTACGACCAAAATTCAAATCCAAGTCTTTATAGATTCTATTTGCTCGTTTACTGTTGTTAGTGTTACTACTATCAAAATTTGGCATTACGTATATATTTATACGTTAACCAGCAAAGATATTTGAAGAACCTGAAGTCATTGCTCCAGCGTCTGTACTATCACCTATTCTAGCTATTGGACTACCACAGACTGAAACTGTTGAACTGCCTACATTAACGTTTGCAACGTGAGGGGCACAAGGAGGTGCCGGTGGGAAAGGGTGACTTACTGTTGGGTCACCCACTCTTGCGATTAATATACTATTTGCCCGAACTGTACTTTGGCCAGGCGTATCTAGTGTTGTTGTACCAGTACATGCGTGACCGGTACTTAAACTATCGCCTTTCCTACAGATTGACGGCATTTATCTCCCCATTTCTCTTAAAGCTTTAGCAGCCGCTCTTGCTTTTTCTACTCTGGCCGCTTCTCTAATTTTTCTACCAACTGGTATTTGTATAGAGGTGCTAATATTTTTACCTTTTTTACTAATATATTCAGCTCCTATCCATTTATCTTTAAAATCGCCTTGAACTGACATTATTGCCTTCTTTAAACTCATCGCTTCTTTTTCTTTTTCATCACCTGCTTCATTCCAAAACTTAAATATTCTCATTTTTGACATTTTATTCTCCATTATTTAATATTATCATATTTTACAGTATCTTCCCAATTATCATCATGTTTTTCACAACGACAATATGTACAACATACGGTTTTTTGTGATTCTCCGTAATCTTGTAAACAATTTTTGCCACAATGCGATTCGTGTCCACAATTTTGACAATAAATTTGTGAATTTACCATAATATTATTTATAATTAAAATTTACAAGACATTTGAGCATGTTTTAGCTCAGTTTCACTTAAATTTTCTTTATTTTTTAGCGCTGATTCGCTAATTTTTTCTAAATCCGGCTTAATTTTACAATCCTCAACAGTTTTTGAACAGGAAACCAGTACAAAAAGTGAACAAACTGCAATTATTTTAATTATTTTCATATTTTACGCTTTTTTTTCTTGACTTTACTGTATTTATCTGGTATAGTGGACGAGTAATATGAAAAAAACAAAAGGATACACTATGAAAAAAATAATAGAATACATGTCGGTAATAATGGCGACAGTCGGTACTTTAGCAATGGTTGGTGCCGTAGGTTCAATTGAAATAGACAAATATTTACAAGGTGCTTCAATGACCTTGATAGGTGTTGCGTCTTATATCTTAGCTTTATATGCTCAAGAATTATACAAGGAGGACAAATAATGTCATTAGTAACTAAAAACGCAACTTCTTTAGATGAAGGAGTTAAGAATATGATGAACGGCGCCAAAGAAGATTATATTTCTTGGACTACAGATAAAAATGGTAATGTTTCAACTTACTCACAAGAACAAATTGAGAATTGGGACAATATGATTAAAGTATCACAAGGTAAAAAGTATATGAAAGTTGTAAAAGAAAACGGAGTATTTGCTTTTATCGTAAAAGAAGACTTTAAACATTTTAAAAAAGGCGACATATTAAAGGCTGCTGGTTTTAATGCTCCTGCACTAAACAAAGCTAGAGGTAATGTACTTGACGGTAATTACCATGTTAGATGGACTGGTCCTTTGTATATGGATTCACAATCAAGATTGAGAGGATAATTATGACAAAAGAATATAATAAGTCAAGACGAGTATTTGAAAAGATCGTTAATCCGTTATTACTTAAACATATGTTAGACCCATTTAAATATCAAGGGTCTTGTATAGCGGCTGGCATACCAATTAAATATTTAAAGTATTTTAAAATGGTGTCTGCACAAAAAAATGCTAAAAAGGTTAGATACAGATATAGAGGAAAATCAGGTTTGAAAACACAATACAAAACTGGATTACAAATGCATTATATCAGACCTCAATCTTTCTGTCATATGGATGGCGCTGATACTTTTAGTTTGTATTATAGAGATCCAACAAACAACTATTTTAGATATAGTTAATTAACTATCTTTAATACGTTTTCTTAAATCTGTTGAACTAAATCTATGTTCACGCTTATTGTAAACTATCTTTATATGTTTCTTAACGCATATATCTTTACCAGTAAAATTCTTACCTTGATATTCTTCTCCAATAATTCTAACTGATATATTATACATGTTTAGTATATCTTCTAAATCTTCTTCCGTCTGATAAGGTATTACCTCATCAACATATTTTATAGCATTAAGTTGTATACTTCTCTCTACTAAAGATTGTACTGGTTTATTTTTTGTATCTGGTCTGTCAAGTGTTGGATCAGTTTGTAATCCTACAATCAAGTAATCGCATTCATCTTTGGCGTCTTTTAACATCTGTACATGACCAGCATGTAATAAATCAAAAGTACTGCATGTAAATCCTACTTTCATTTTTTCTCCTTTTCTTGCACTCTTTGACTATTAAATCCGTGCAACTTTATATAATTTGCAAGCCATTCATGGCCTTTTTCATTTGGGTGTGGGTTACTTTTTTCAATAACATAATCATAATTAATTGTTCCTTTTGGTGCTAGACCAACTGGTTTACCATATATATCTGTAAACCAAACCTTTTGATCATAATCTCTATTAGCAGGATTAAAAGTAGATGTAGGTATATTATTAGCCAATCTATCTTCTACTCCCCAATCTTTGTGTATTTGTAAATCTCCTACAACAAAACCACCTTCTTCATTAAATATAGGCCAACCAATAAAGTTTTTCATATGTTTATATTGTGGTGAGTTTTTAATTACATTAATACATTCTTGTCTTATTTTTTCATAGTTACCGCCTTCACTTTTAAATTCATATTCATAGATATGATCTACAAATAAAGAAATCATTTGAAAATGTCTATATGGTATTCTATGTTGTTCCATCAAATTCTGAAAAGCATACATGTACCTTAAACTATCTAATATCCAACCTCTTATATCTCCATACATATTAGGTTTTGTATCAGCCCAATCTAATCTTTTCTTTTGCCAATTAACTCTTTGTGATTTTGACCAGGCTGCAACACATAAACCTATTTCTTTTGGATCATTTTCTAAAACATAATCTTGTATAGATGAATAAATGTATTTTTGTCCTGCACCATTTAATCCTAATGGTACTAAATCCATATCTAATTGTTTTGCTAGTATTTCTCCCCAAGTAGGAAAATCATCACATTGTTTTCCACCTGTAGCATTGATTTTTTTAACATAATTAATATCTGTAAAACTACAACCTGATATTAATAACTTTTTTCTCATTACTTTTTCTCCACACTAGTTGCTACACCTTTTTCTGTATCTATCCACTCTACTACTTGTGTATATTTTTTTGACTTGGCACATGTAGTCCTACAGGCATTAGGTCCTATATTCTTTGATAAGTTATCTGCAAATTCTTTCCACTCTTTTGACTTTAGTATATCTTCTATAGAGTTTGTATTATCTATTGTACTTACTTCTAACATCTTTTGCATTCTAGGGTCGTTCATTGTTTTAGGATCGTCCATTCTACAACAAGGTATTAATACACCTTTGTTCGTAACTGCCAAAGCAATTGCGTCTTTAAAACATAAAGGGTCTAATTCAATATCACCCTCTGCCCATTCAGATTGTCCACCTAAATGATTATCGGTAACTTTAGTCATTCATTGTTCTCCTAGTTTTTGGCATTAACCAATCGTTATCATCTGTCCATCTTGCACTATTAACTAATATAAAATCCACTTCATTATCTTTGGCCATCTTCATTGCTTTATCAATACTCTTTTCATTGAAACTGAATATGATAAACTGCCATAGAGGTTTTGTTTTTAAGTATTTCTTACTCTCTAACATAATCTTAAATAGTTTCTCACCATCTTGATTAACTCTATACTGTTTACTTTCTTCAGGCATGCCATCTATACCAAATATCCAATTTGCTTTAGGGTTGGCCTTAAATGCCTCTATATAATGTTTCATAGGTTTTAAAGATGAGGCTAAGTGTACCTCAACTTTAGTACCACGATCTTTTGCAATCGTTAATAATTCTTTTATTTTAGGGTGGTGTATAGGGTCTGAATATTGACCACAAAAAGATATTCTTGGAAACCAATCTAATATCTTATTATATTCTTCTATTGTTAAATCTCTACCAGGTACTTTTAAACCTTTATTAGTAAAACTTCTTTGTCTACCACATCGTAAACATTCTAATGGACATCTATGAGATAAATCTATGTTAAGACGTTTATGTCTTCTATCAAAGAAAGAGTTTTCTTGTATTTTAATACCGTGTGCTTCCTCGGTACCTTCAATTTTTTGTCTATTCGTTTCAGCCATAATATAAAACTATTTAGTTAAATACTAAAAGACGTTCCACAGCCACATGATGATTTACTATTTGGATTTTCAAATACGAAATTACTACCAAATATTTCTTCTTTATAATCTAATATCATGCCGACCAGATAAATCTCGTACATGTCATCTATTATTAATATATCATCAACAACTATATCATTATCTTCTTTTGAGTTTTCAAAACTCCACTTATATTCAAAGCCAGCACAACCGCCACCTTTAACTTCTAATCTTATAAATTTGACGTTGTGCTTGGCCTTTAATTTTTCTAAATGATCAAGAGCGTCATTTGTTAATTTTATCATACTATTATTTATGCACCCTTACTAAACGCTTCCAGATACAAGTTGTATTGTTCTTCATCTAAACAAAAAATTTCACCTGTACTATTTGGATATTGTCTATTCATCATCATTGCTGTTGCTTGAGCCTGTTCGTGACATTCTCCATAACTAGCAAAAGGTTTTGGTGAATCTAAATTCTGACATTCGCCAAACATACAAAATACGATAACTAAAAAATATTCTCCCATTTTACTTCTCTCCTAGTCTAATCAGAGTTATAATTCCGATTTTTCCGATTTTTTTTATTAACTTTACTTAAAGTGGCCTTCTTAACATTTTTAACACTTTTTAATATCTTCTTACAGATACCATACCAATAGATACCACTATCTCTTAGCGCTTCATTGGAACTTCGTAATCTCTCCAATTTACGTTCTAAAACGTCTAGTCTTATCTTGGTAAGTTTCTTCGTGCCATCATGTATTTTTTCAAGAGTGGTAATTATATTATCAATATCAGTACACGTATAATTAGGTACTTTAGGTGATTTCTTTTTTAATGCCATTAAGGCATACTTAGCCATTTTTGCCATGTAATCCTTCTTCTTGTTTTTTTTACTATGTGACCCTAGAGCCATGCCATAGTCATTCCGTAATTCAGCACGGAACTCTACTGTATAAAAAAAGCAATTCAACGATTACATAATGTATAATGAAATATACAGTGATGAAACACTGCAATACTATTTATACTTTTTGAACTGATTGTAAAGTAAATATGTGATATGCGTCCTTATGGACCTAGGAGCTTTCCTGACGGAACTACACCGTTATGTATAAACTATTATAACACAGCAAGGTGTGACAGTTTATACTTCTAAATACTTGTATGGAATGGATGACCAACGATAAACCAAGAAGTTGTCCTGATAGTAATAATCATTTTAAATATCAGAAAGAATCTGATCCTTTATACTATCAGGAACATAACGCTTTTAATGACGAAGAAATAAAACGTATAATAGATTGCGAGAAAAACGATCCTTGGTTACTTGAAAGATTATACCACTATATGAATAAAGCTAATGATAAAGGTTGGCATTATAGTATAGATGGTGAACAAATACAATTACATAATTATAAACCAGGTAATCAATACATGTGGCATAGAGACGGTATTGTAGGCCATAATAGTGTAATAAAGAACCTTGCTGATCCATTACATAACCTGACTAGAAAAATATCAATGACTATATTACTTAATGAACCATCTGAATTTACAGGTGGTAAGTTTCAAATAAAGAAACATGATATAGAGAACTTTACAATAGATATGAAAAAGGGAACTGTTGTTGTATTCCCTGCTTGGTTAGGCCATAGGGTAACACCTATAGAGACCGGTGAAAGACATAGTTTGCCTGTGTTCTTTTATGGAAGACCCTTTGTCTAGGGTTTTTCTTTATTCCACATTAATAATAATAAAGTAACTAAACCTAATGGTATGACTGGCACTAGTATTGCGAGTATGATATCCATTGGTATACACTATCAGAAATCTATAGATAAGTCAAGCTTTAAATGTATACAACCTAGGCCTGCTTAATACTTGTTTGATTTAATTCTATTATCTTTAATAGGTAAGTATTGTAAATTACCAATGGTATGTAAACCACTAACGTTCTTTCCATTTAAAGGAACTATATGATCTACTTCGTGACCAGAAGGACAATTAGAATAGAACTCCGCTATGTTCTTCTTATCCTCATTAGGTAATGTTCTTTGTTTAAGACGCTTAGAGTATACACCATTTCTTCCTTTATACTTGTCTTTGTAATAGTCTCTTTGATATTCTCTTAAATGTTCTTTGTTTGATTGTTGCCATTTGGCCATTAAACCACTTTCTTTAGTGTATTTGTTATGACAATCCCTACAACGAGAAGTCATGTAGTATTCGCCTGTTCTAGTTTTTCTTTTGACTTTTGTTCTATTAGTAGAACCACATTTTTTACAAGTAATCATACTATTATTTATATAAATGCAATACTAGACTAGGCCTGCTTTCCAGACCAAGGAAAATCCTCCAGAAAAAAAATTAAG
>CERM01080914.1_pt1 | contig 26200 bp, 42 predicted proteins | sample 530791 | NCBI WGS metagenome assembly CERM01 (sample SAMEA2620970, study PRJEB7988) | marine metagenome | biome: marine biome (ENVO:00000447); feature: surface water layer (ENVO:00002042); material: "saline water (ENVO:00002010), including plankton (ENVO:xxxxxxxx)" | depth 5 m | reverse complement strand
CTCTGATCTGCCGAGGGCAGGAAGTTTGCCTTGAGGTTTACCATCGGGGTGTTGTCGTTAACTAGATAGTACATGGCCAGACTATATCTGTCATTTTGACTCACGTTAGCTAACCCATGATAGCTGTTTTCGGAGTTTTCAAATATCATACAAGTATTATACTCTGGGTTTACTACCTTGTTGGGTTCTTCGCATGCCGATGCACGGTCTTTATCCCACAGCCCCAGTTGACCTCCATCGGTTATTTGCCAATCTTTGTTAAGATAGACCAGTACACTGATTTTACGCCTGTATTTTAACTTAGGGTGGTGACTATAATCAATGTGTGGATTCAATTTACCACCCGGTGGGTAATAATGCAACCCACCACCATGAAGTCCCACATCAGGTTCTAACCCAGGTATCTCTAAGGTTTCAATCAGATAATCCGTGAATACTCTACTCGTTAGATACGTAAAAGCCTGATATAACCTACTATCAAATTTATCCCATATGTTCATAGTCTTTTTGTACTCTATGGGATTATTATAATAGCCGTTCCACTTGTGAGAATTCGGCACAGGCAATTCATCGTGTAATTCCTGGCAGAAGTCAGAATCCCAAAAATTTTCCAAACATGCATGTGGAAAGGGATCTGCCTGCCAGAAATTGCTCAGATTTGACCTGTGCTTTTGGAGATCGATCATACCTCAAGCCATCTCGTATTCTCAAGTGTCCACTGTACGACTTCTTTAATACGATCTTCAACCGGCTGTGGTTCCCAACCCATCTGTTTCATTCTCTCACCACTCAATGCGTAGCGAAGATCATGCCCAGGTCGACTGCTGTGGAAGTCCATAAACTGGTAGTTCAATTCTTTGCCTTGTGCATCAGCAATCATTTGTGCAAGCTCGAGATTATTCAGCTCGGTAGCACCGCAGATGTTGAACTTCGGACACTTAATGCCATTGTTCTCTTCTGCGTTGAGTGTATGCTCATTCTGGAGCAAGAAAAGAGTAGCATCAGCAACGTCTTCAGCATGAATATAATGTCGTGACCCTGGTATTGTCTTTGTCTCGTCAGAGTGAATCGTGATCATATCACCATCTCTGGCTCGACGAATACACAATGGAATAAACTTTTCGGGGTGTTGGCGTTGGCCAAATACGTTCATTGTATGCGTAATGTAGATAGGCATATTATAGGTATTTTGATATGCAACTGCAAGTTCTTCACCACCAGCCTTCGATGCGCTGTAAGGATTCGTGCTGTTATACCTATCATATTCATCATACTTGACGCCATTTGGTGCTGGGCCAAATACCTCATCAGTAGAGAAGTACACAAATCTTTCTAGGTTTGGTTGCTTTCGAGCGAATTCAAGAATATTACAAGTACCGACAACATTATCCATCACGAACTCCATAGGGTGATCGATACTGCGATCTACGTGAGATCCTGCTGCGAGGTGAGCAACGATTTCACACGGACCAATATCAGCAACAATCTGAGGGTTCAGTTCTGCCTTGAGATCGTGAAAAATGGTTCGAACTCTTTTGCGTTCCTCTGCTGTACGATCTTGCAGAAGATCATGCAGACGGTTGAGATTACCACTATAATCTAAACGATCAATAGTGACCACATTCCAGTCTGTACGCATGAGTACTTGGTTGATTAGATGGTGGGCAATAAAACCACCGCCACCGGTTATGAGAATTGTTTTAGCCATTTCGATTCCTTCATCAAAAACATTATATTGATTTTATTTATGTGTTGTCACCATCACGATATTCGATATCAGACTTGTCAAAAGGCTTGATCCGGTTGCCATAATAATCGTGAGTACCTGCTCGGTAATTCCGCTTACGTTCATCTAGCATCAGAGTCGATTCCCAAATCATTGCTCCCAGAAAAACACAAACGGCAATTCCCAACACAAACTGTAATACGTCTAGTAACATAAGAAAGATCCTGTGATAAAATACCCTACCATTCTATCACAAGATCCATATGATGTCAACCTATTTTTTCTTTTTCTTTGCCATCAAAGCAACTGCTTTGTCGTAATCGGCTTGAGACACTACACCTTCCTTGAGCAATTTCTCACGGTTGGCTAGATGCGCTGTCTGTGTCTCTTCTTTTGAACCACCATAGTAAGGTACACAATGACCCTCGTCAGCCATAACTGCTGTCACTGCTCTCCAAGCATCATGTTTGGGATCATAGACATCAAAATCGCCTAAGACACGACCAAACTTACCCTTCATATCCTCACCATCTTTGGCGACCTGGGTCTTCAATACACAAGTCTTGCCGAGCAAAGACTTAAGTCGATTCTTGGCTGCAAGACCAAAAACCTTTTCTACCTTATCACTTGTTCTTGATTCGGGTGTATCAATGCCCATGATGCGAACACGCTCATCAGACAGGACTATACCAAAACCAAGTTCAATATCTACATCAACAGTATCGCCGTCAACGACACGGTTAATCTTTGCTCTATATTCGTACATTGTGGTTCCCTTTTTTTTATTATTAGAATATTTTACCTATTAGATAGACGAACCCCATTAGAAAGAACATACTAAGTGCAGATTCAAAACCATCTAAAACCCATACAACTGGAAATCCCCCAAACCATACAGTCTTAAATGCATAGTCTTTCCAATTCCAAACGATGTAGAATAAACCTTCCCACGATCGCATGTTGTCTGGCCTTTCGGGACCAAAGTCAAGCTTTGGTTGTTTATCTCCCATATTTATTCCCTTGGAAAGCCTTCTTGTACGAATACACCCATTGTACCGATTTGACCATCAGTAAGCTGCATGGCTTGTGGCCACATCATCTGCGACTGGGGACCTACTATCTCACCATTCTTATAGAGTGTGAGCTTGGTGATGATTTCATCAGCAGATTTGTCATAGAGAGAAGGGCCAATGCCACCCTCACCACGAGCTCCATGGCAAGCTGCACATGTATTCCACTGTTGACGAATTTCATAGAAACGATCTGCACTTGCGGGGAGTGCGAAAAGAATGCAAGTAAAAGCGATCAAATATTTCATAAAGGTTATCCTCATTTTGTATCATAATAAATGCATGTATATGTATGGCGATTATCAGTCTCACCACATACCATACAACGGTTTTGTTGCTCTTTGTAATCAAACTGCCGGTGGTGTTTATCTTCCCACACAGCGCGTTCGGTTAATTTCTTTTGATCTTCAGTTGTATCAGTCATTTAAGTATTTCACGATTCTCTCGGCCAAATGTGCAAACCAAATCTCATCGCGTCCTCTTGTTGTCTCAGCGGCAGTGCCGATTCGTATACCAGATGTTTCCATAAATGGTCGGGGATCATTTGGTATTCCATTTTTGTTGACTGTAATCCTGCGACCCTCAAGTCTATCGGCTGCTTCTCTACCCGAATATTTGCTTTTACTCAAATCGAGTAGAATGATATGGCTGTCAGTACCACCTGTAAGAATATCAAAACCAGCTTCAGTAAAGATACCAGCCATGGCCTGAGCATTCTTAATTACCTGAGCTCCATATTTCTCAAAGTCGACAGTAGAAGCCTCAACAAAAGCTTGAGCCTTGGCAGCAATAATATTCATCAATGGACCACCCTGTGTACCAGGAAAGACAGAACTATTAATTCTTCTACTGTGTGCCTTATCGTTCCATAGGATAATGCCACCTCGTGGACCACGTAATGTCTTGTGTGTCGTACTGGTAACAACATCGGCATATTCAAGAGGGCTGTCGTATACACCAGCTGCAATCAAACCCGAATAGTGTGCCATATCAACCATCAGGAGGGCTCCGGCTTGATCAGCAATAAATCTAAATGCCTCCCAATCAATTTGCCGAGGGTATGCTGACGCACCAGCGATAATCATTCTTGGTCTATAACTACATGCCAATTTCATAACTTCTTCGTAGTCGATATATCCATTTTCGTCCACACCATATGTCATGGCATCATAGATCTTACCGGACATATTGACTGGAGCCCCATGTGAGAGGTGACCACCAGATGCGAGATCCATACCTAAGATTCTATCACCCGGCGTTAAGAAAGCTTGAAAGACAGCACCGTTAGCATTTGCACCAGAGTGAGGTTGGACATTGGCAAATTCACAATCATAAAGAGATTTGAGCTGTTCGATTGCAAATGTTTCAATCTCGTCCATATGATCACAGCCATTGTAATAACGCCGGCCTGGGTAGCCTTCAGCATATTTGTTTGTAAACACTGAGCCACATAGTGCCATTACCTCATCACTGGCAAAATTCTCACTCGCGATTAACTCTATAGTAGTTTCTTGACGTTTCATTTCATTACGCCATATTAAATCAATCTCGGGGTGTAACAAGACTTGTGTCCTCCATCATTAATTGTGTTTGAACCGCTGAGTAAAACTCTCTGTAGTGACCGATATATTTATCGTCCCACCATATGTGAGGTATCTTTTGCATGTCGACATGTTCTGAACGAAGTTGCCTGTAGTATTTGGACAGACCAATATCTTTATATTCGTACGGGATTCCGTACTTCTTTGCAAGACTTACTGCATCATGGCAGAATCCACACTGCGCTGTGCCGTAAATTGTGATCATGACTTAGGTTTCATTTCTTCCCAATTATCGATGAAGGCTAACTTCTTTTCTTCACCCCAACCATCTGGACCTTCGACGAGATATCTATTATCAGTGTCGAAAATATTTAGCATTGCCTCTCGGTCAACGAGTGTCATATCAACCACGTGCTGACCTAAAAATGACTGAGAGAATTCCTTGGCTTGTTCAGCCACGACACATTCTTCGAGCCACACTAATGCGGTCTCTTCGTCCAAGTCGTGATCTTTGTTTAGTTCTTGTAGTCTTTCAACTGGAATAACATATCTTTGTCTGAAGGTAGACACTACCGTTGCGACTGCATACTTGCCTTCAATTTCACTTTTCATAATCAAATCACCTTTTTTAAATGAATAATAAACCTACAAAGAATCCTATATTTAGCCCTAATGAGCAGGCCAATATAAAATCCTTCGAAAAACTAGACTTCTCAAACGTTACTGCGTGGCTCTCGTCCACTACCCTGTAATGTATTTTGCTGTTTTCCATCCGATTTGATTAATACCCTTGTTCTAATATCAGATCCAAAGTCTCGAGCATAAACCGTTTTACCACGGTCGGGTGACTCGTAGATTTTTGGTGCGTTCGTATCTTTCATTTCAACAACTCCTACATATTTTTGACATTATCTTGAATTCTTGCCCAGATATATTCTGCTTCTGGGAATTCGACCATCTCGTCCACTTGCATGTCGATATAGTCTAGCTCGTCTAAATTGGATGTGGTCACCTCTAGTTTCCACATGTCAATAATAGCCTGGCTAAATGCTGCGTTATTCAATGCTTGAGGTCCAAAAGCTCTCACGAGATCTTCCAGTGAATACTCACGTGGGGGCTGTTCATTTCTTCTATCCTTTTTGGCCATGTGCAGTGTCTCCTTTCAACCAACCGATCTTTTCACCGGCTTTTACTCGACGATCATACTCTTCTACAGAACCTGGATATCTCCAAGCCCAAACAAGCCAGAAAAGCATGAATAAACCTATACTAATTGTAGCAACTAGCTTTAATTGTAAATAAAGAATCCAACTAAAACTGAATAGACAACAAGCCAACATGACATATTTAGCTTTCGTTGGATAAATTCTTTTATTTGTCCAATTCTGTACATAAGGTCCAAATGTGGGATGTTCCCACACCCATTTTTCTAGTTTAGGTGAACTTTTACTAAAACACCATAACGCAAGAAGTAGAAAAGAAGTGGTCGGAATGCCCGGTACGAGGGCTCCTATGTAAGCCATTCCCACCGATAACAGTCCTGCTGCTCTCCACAAATTTCTACGTATGTTCATTAAATACTCCCTTCAAAGCTGTGACCAAGTCATGCATCATGCCATCATCATGTAATGGTGTTGGTGTAATTCTCAATCGTTCTGTTCCCACATCTACAGTGGGGTAATTTATTGGTTGAATGTATAATCCATATTTATTTAACAAAGTATCACTTATCGATTTACATTTCTTTGCATCACCCACCATTACGGGGACAATGTGTGTACATGCCGAATCGTGTACTTTCAATCCAGCATTTTTGATCATTCTTTTCAAAGTAGCAGCACGTTCTTGATGCTGTTCTCTTAGATTGTCATGATCTTTTAAATAACGTATTGACGCAATGGCTCCTGCACAAACGACAGGTGATGTTGAGGTGGTGAAGATGAAGCCGGACGCAACAGACCGAATTGCATCAAGAACATCACTATCACCAGCAATATACCCACCGTGGCAACCAAACGCCTTTCCAAGTGTTCCATTTATAATATCTACCCTATCTTCCTCTATTCTCTCACAAAATCCAGCTCCTGTCAACCCATAAAGACCGACTGCGTGAACTTCATCAATATATGTGATAGCATTATACTCTTCTGCCAGATCACAAATTTCCTTAATCGGTGAGACGTCTCCATCCATACTGTATACCGACTCAAAGACGATGCAAGGTGTCTTACCTTCCATCTTGGCCCATTGTAAATAAAATCTCAGTTCACGTAGGTCATTATGTTGCCAGACTTTCTTATCGGCACCACTGTGTCGAATACCTTGAATCATGCTGGCATGATTTTTCGAATCACTCAGATAAACAAGATTGGGAATGATTTCTGCCAGAGCAACCAATGACCATTCATTGGCGACATAGGCTGATGTGAATAGAACGGCAGATTCTTTTTTATGTAATTCTGCCAATTCTTTTTCCAAAGTTACATGGAAATGAGATGTACCACCGATGTTACGTGTACCACCACTTCCAGCACCTGTCTTATCAAGAGCAGTATGCATGGCATCAATCACATATTGATTCTGACCCATACATAGATAATCATTTGAACACCAATTTACGATATTCTTTGGGGCGTATTTTCCATACCAAGTAGCGTTAGGAAATTCACCCCTCGTTCTTACAATATCATTAAAGACTCGATACTTACCTTCGTCTTTTAATGTTTTAATTACATCATTAAACGGTGTCTTGTCGATCATTAACTTTGTCCCAAATATTATCGGCAGTAAACCGATAAGCCCCAATACATTCATACCGAGTCCAATTCTCAATTAGGCTCAGCATATATCCATTTTCTGCATTATACAGATAATATATATGCCCAACCTTTGGTACAAAATTGTATGTCGCACAATACACCATCTCTGTTTGTTTTGCTGCTTCTACCAACTCTTCATATTCACGATTGAGTTGATTCAGCCTTTCTTCAAAATATTTGCTGGCATTTGCTCCACGTTCTGTTTTGAAGAGGTCAGTGTCCGGCAACTGAATAGCCGGAGCACTGACATTCGAACCATAAGGTAGGAGCCCAGGAGCACTAGGCAGCGTATGCTTCATCCCAATTACCCGATAAGCCAGCTACTTCATACTCTGTCACTCTGTTCTCAAAGAAGTTGGTATGGTCTGCACCATTCAGTACCCATTCGAGCCAAGAAAGTGGGTTGTCTTTTACCCTAAAGTTTGGTTTCATACCTAATTGAATCAATCGACGATCTGTGATATATCGAATGTATTGCTTGACCTCTGTCATTTCAAGGCCTTCAATTTGACCCATCTTATAGGCTAACTCGACAAATTTGTCTTCTAACTTAACCACCTGACGAGACATTTCATAAATCTCAGCCTTGAATTCATCGTCTACAATACGAGGATGTTCTTGGCAGAAGACCTTAAACAGTTTAGAGTTACCTTCTACGTGCATTGATTCATCACGGATAGACCATTCGACGACCTTACCCATCCCTTTCATCTTACCAAACCGTTGAAAGTTCAGCAACATTACGAATGATGCAAAGAGAGCAACACCTTCATTGAAGACAGATTTTGCAAGAGCGAGACCAAGACCACGCATGGTATTAACGTCTGCCTCCATCATGTATTCAATCTTATCAGCCATTTCTTTATACTCCAGAAACGCGTGATATTCTTCATTTGAAAGACCTAGTGTCTCATTCAAAAGAGCATAAGCTCTCTGGTGAATACCTTCCCGAGCAGCAAACGATGAAAGCATATTGCGAACTTCGTTGTTCTTAAACTTGGGAATGAACTGATCAAAATAGTTTTGGCCAACAGCGACATCGCTTTGTGTAAAGAGACGAAGAATGTTGGTGATGTATTCCTTTTCGACATCGGTGATCTTACCACCTTTCCAGTCAGATACATCTTCAGAGAGGTCGAGCTCGTCTTCAATCCAATGGGCTTTTTCGTGTCGAGTGGTGATGTCAATGGCCCATGGGTAATGAAAAGGCTTATACGTCTCAGAAAACTCCATTAAACCACCGGATGATTTCTTAATCAAGGTATCAGCAATTTTCATTAAGTCATTATATGTTCCAATTTGCTTGTCGTCGATAAAGATTTGAGGTACCGACCGGACGTTTGGATATTTCTGGTAGAATGACATTCGTTGCTCTTCATCATCCAATTTAATTTCTGTAAAAGTAAAATTATGTAGTTTGAACCATGCCTTTGCCTTATCACAAAACGGGCAAAATGATTTCGAGTAGATTACTACTTGCATTGGGGGATCCTTATAAAGATAGTTTATAGTTTGTTTGTGAATGATGCTTCTCGTCTTGTTGTACTCTATAGACCATGTCATAGAGCTTTGCATCAGATTTTAGATCATAATAATCAATTGCCAGTTGTGGGGCTGGACTGTTATCTATATCACCATGTGCAATCATTGCCAGATAACTTTCATAACTACGTACTGCCTCTTCCTCAAAATAATGTACCATTAGGTGTGCTGTTTTGGGGAAGAAAATATAAAATATTAAATAATAATGCCAGAATATACATTGTGCCAAGAGAATCAAAGTTCTCTCAACCACATTGGGCTGTGCAATCTCAATAAAGAACATGAGATGCATTCTTTCATTTTCGGCTTCGGCTAGAAGTTCTCTAATCTGAGGACCATATCCGGTCTTCAGACTACGAAGGCTGCGAAGGTGAATCCACATACCAGCGACCATCCCTGGCACACCGGCAATTGTTTCAAGCACTACAGCCCTGTGTCCGTATCTTTTGGCAAAGAACGTATCTGCAAAGAACCGAAAGAATTTTGTTTGACCATAGGCAAATGAATGGCTCAGCCTCTCTCTTACCCCTGGCATGCCACACACTCGTCTTGATTATCTTCTTTGCCATTTACAAAACTACCAGGAGTCACCAGGTTGTCTAGCTTCTCTCGCTCAACCTTTTGTGAGACGTTTTCAGCCTTGTTTGATGATTCTGTGCGAAGATAATATAACCCCTTGCAGCCCTGTTTCCAAGCTTGATAATGTACCTTATGGAGATAACCTTTGTCGGCTCCAGCAGGGAAGAATATATTCAAAGATTGCCCTTGGCATAAATGTTCTTGTCGATCACCAGCCAATCGAATGAGCCACAACTGATCAAGTTCAATTGCCGTTTTAAATACATCTTTTACATGATCAGACAAGAAGCGCAAATGTTGTACTGATCCACCATTCGTAATAATTGATGACCAGATTTCATCGGTATTCTGACCCAGACGATCTAGTTCTGCCTCTAGGTATGGGTTCTTGTTTAGATGTGATCCCACACGAGTACGAGACGTGAATGCATTGGCTTTCCAAGGCTCGATGCTGGGTGATGTATCTACAATCATTGAAGAATTTGCATTCGGAGCAATTGCCAACATATGTGCATTACGTCGACCCGTGCCTTTCATGTCTGGAGCCTCTCCTTTTTCTGCACCCATCTGCAGTGTAGCTTTTACGGCTCTTGTTTTCATCAACGAAAAGATCTCGTCATTCTTTTCTACTGCTTCCTGTGAAGCGAATGGGATCATGTTCTTTTGAAAGTATGAGTGCAGACCCATAGCCCCAAGACCTAGTGATCTCTCACGCTGTGCACTGAATCGAGCTCGGTGAATTTCATCACCAGCATGATCAATGAAAAACTGCAGTACATTGTCAAGATAGACTATAAGGTCTTCGATCATTTGCGAATTTTTCCAATCGTCGTATCTCTCCACATTGACCGAAGATAGACAACACACAGCAGTACGATCTTCACTGGTCACGAGGTGAATTTCATTACATAGATTAGAACCACGAATCTTCAGGCCGAGATCTTGTTGTGATTGCGGTAGCGCTCTATTTGCAGTATCGATAAAGTTTAGGTAAGGTTCACCTGTTCGATATCGAGTTTCTAATAGATGTTCCCACAATTTACGAGCCTTGGTTGTATCTCTCACTGAATCATCATCGGGATCAATCAAATCCCAATCAGCTCCGGCTTCAACAGCTTCCATGAACTTATCAGTTATATTCACAGCGTGATGTAGGTTGAGATTCTTACGATTCACATCACCAGTTGGAATTCTCATGTTTGCAAATTCAATGATGTCTGGATGGTCACAGTCGATATAGGCTGCATAAGATCCCTTTCGAGTTCTACCTTGACGATACGCAACCATATCTGCATCAACCGTATGTAGAAATGGCATCGGACCAGGAGCCTTCTTTGATACTGCTCGAATATCAGACCAATGACCACCGACACCACCACCCTTGACCGACAGCCACCGAAGCTCGGCACTATGGTCAATCAGACCCTCTAGTGAATCTGGTACGTAAGTAAGAAAACACGAAATGGGTAACGCCTTTACAGGCTCACCTTCGATAGGAGCGTTTGAGAGAACTGGTGAAGCAAACATAAACCAACCTTTCGAAACGTAATCATAAATGCGTTGTGCAAGTTCTAAATCACCATAGGAATAAGCCACTGCCGCGCGTGCAAATGCTTGTTGTGGAGTCTTCTCGTCTTCACGGCAGTAATAATCTTTCAATAACTTTGCTGACTGCTCCGATAGCAGTCTATTTCTTCTATTATCAATTCGGATACCTAGGTGATCCATGTCTGCTCCTTATTCTGTTACGTATTCTTTCGCTAGTGGAAAGATTCGATAAATTGCGATTGCACAAGCCCGTGCAAGTTCCATATGTTCCTTTTGAGTACCATTATCACTACGTAATTCAATGTAGTGAATCCAAGATCGTATGGTACCATTGACATAGAGTCGAGACACTGTAAGGCCTTCAGGCAGTACTGATCTGGCCTGTTCTTTTGCGATCCCATTTTCTATTGCCCATTTATAGGCTAGTTTGGCTTCATGAATAATACTCAATTGTTTCATCTGCCAATCTTTTTTGAGTTCTGGGTCAGTGGTCGCGACACTATTTTGTCGATTTTTCTCATCTTGTAATCTTGCTTCACGGACTACAAAGTCAAGATCCTCGGTGGGATCTGCATAACGCTGACTAAATTCTTGGAAACTAAAACTACGGTGTCGTAATAATTGTCGGGCTATATCACGTGTAGTTTCAATTTCAAAACATGCAGACGCCATTTCAAATGGTGACCAATGTTTGTGTTTTGCGAGATACCTAAGAAGTTTATCACTTGTTTCAGTATTCATCTGGTTGGTTGGGTTTGAAACCCTTGCACAGAATGCTATAAGATCCTGAATATTTTCAAGACCTTCCTGTTTCGTGGCTAGTGTAGGCTGGGAATAGCTGATCAACCTTGCTTTCATTATCTAAGTCCTTCTCCATTGTTGTAATTTTAATTTGGCCTCAAGCCCGCTGTAAATGTTATTTTTAATAACACCTTGAACGTCACTGAAACCTGCCAATATCATCTCGTTTATATCCTTACCTGGCACATTATGTGGCCATATACAAATTTTATATCCCTGTCCTATAAGTTTTTCCATTCGTTTATGGATTTCCTTATTACGAGGTTCAGCATCAAAAACAAAGACAGCATTTTCTTTCGCATTTTTAAGGGCTGATGTTCCACCATCCGCACCGGCCATTGCCACGGAATTGCGTAGGAAAAAACTATCAATAGCACCCTCAACCACATAGTACTGTCTAGTAAAATCAACTGTGTCAAGGCCAAAGATCTTAGGTCGGTCATCGAACATAATAGTAAGATAACGCACTCCCTTGGGATCAAAGCCTCGGGCAGATACACCAAAGACATTGTTGTCTTTGTCTAAAAATGGTATTACCAATCGTGGTTCGTCTTTACCTACGTTTTCGAACTTATTTGGGATGATTGAGTTGATCCATCCTTTGAATTTTTGTGCGTAGTAAAGCCGATAGTGCTGATTCGGAGGAATCTGCCTCTGGTTTATATATCCCTTGACGGCGTGATCCCACTGGAGTTGACTAACTTTTTTAATTGCTTTTAAAGGGTTATTTTTCTTATTGAACTTCGGAGCAGCAGTTTTGAATTTGCTGTCGTCAGTGGTTGTCGTGATAGAGTTATTTGCCTTTTTGATGAACTTCTCAGCGACATAATCATTATACATCATCTGGTCTTGACCCTTCAGAAAGAAAGGAAACGACATGCTGGCACCACAGTTGTGGCAATAGTAGAGAAGTCCATTGTCTTTTTCTAGGAGCCAACCTCGAGATTTGGAGCGAGACTTCTGCGAGTCTCCACAGATAGGACATCTGAAATTGATCTTGTACGGGTTGGTCGAACGGATCTTGAAATTTTCCAATCTCGCCGAAAGAAGCTGGGCATATTGGATATCAACAAAATCTAGCATAATCTAAAGCCTATAAGGTTTAATTCATAGAGCCATTATAATACAAACTCATATGATTGTCAACCGATTTATACAATAAATCTCTCTAAGCCGATGAATGCAACAGCAGCACCCAGACCCATCATGTAATACTTCCAGTTCTCAAGTGCTCTTAGCCGGTCACCCTGATCATCCATTGTGTCAGTGACTTCTTTGGCTACCTTATCAATCTTATCAAGTATTACTGAATCATGCTTTGAGCGATTCTTGGCATTGTGGTCTGCCAGTCGTTTGTGATCTTCGCGAGAAGAGTCTCGGTACTCATCAAGTTTTTTGTGTACTGCTACCACACGAAATTCATCCTCTTTTCGATGACTTTCGATACGATCCTCAAGATCGTCTAATCTTTCGCCTGCTATTCTGAGGACTTCTTCTTGCACTGCTGTCATTTTAGAGACGTCAACCAGGGACTCCATGCTGCTCTCAACGCGTGAAAAGAATTTCTCAATCTGCTTAATGTCTTTTTTAATGAGTGCGATATCTGTGTTTATATCGTCTGCCACACTAATACCTCTTAAGTATGCCTTGCAGCTAAGTCTGCATTGCCAACTATTTATTAGGATAATGTTTTGAGATGATAGAATTATAACACTTTAGCCGAGTAATGTCAACTATTTTTTAGGAGTGAGATATATCATAAATTCTGGTGGGAGTTTGCCGTATCGATCTTGAATGTTATCGGCCAGTGCAAAGCCATCATTCCAAATGTCTTCTCTGATACTGGAGAATTGGAATTGAACACGACCCTCATCCCAATACTTTTTCAAAAACTCATCACGAAATCTTACAAATTCATTTGAGCCAGATCCACCAAAACTATCTGTGTGTCTTCTATGTATCTCTAAAGCGATAAAATTCACATTCTCGTAAATCCAGTCTAAATTTTCTTTGGTGAGGATATCATATTCCCCACCTTCGCAATCTATTTTTAAATAATCGATGTGGTCAATATTATAGTAATCAATGAATTCTGCAAATGTGAGCTTTTGATATTCTCCAGCTTCTTGTTCATCATAGATGTAATTGATATGATCAGCTTGATTCATGATTGCTGCGTGAACTGGTACGATGGGTGATTCCTTTGCGTTAATCACATAATCGCTCACATTCTTCATAGCTGTCTCTAGTAGACCCCTATTAGGTTCTACCATGTAAACTTTACGGGCTCCACTATCAAGAGCCAACGCAGTAAACATACCAATACACGAGCCTATATCAACACACACATCGCCCGGTTTTATCTTGTGAAACCACTCGTACGTGTTATCCCAAAAGAATTCTTTGCGCATATTGGCGACATGGTCCATACAAAGAGAACCAGTATCCATATTTTTGTGAAGTGCATGGCGATTCACATAATCCATAATATAAAAACCAAGTTGTTACGGTGTGGGTGTTTCTTCTTGCTCTTCTTCGGCTTTGGGTTTCTTGACTGTGACCTCTTTATAGTACACAATCACCTCACCAAGTTCACGAATGTATCGACGAAGCTCTTGAACGTTACCAGACATCAATTCATAATCTTTAATTGTAGATGCAATAAAGAGGACATCGCCTCCAGTAGCAACTTTAATATCTGACATGAATTTATCTAGGTAAGTATATCCGGCGGGCCAGTTTGGATTTTCTTTATCTTCCTGAGCACAGACCTTAGGTCTACGCGTCTTAGGTGTGCCATCTTCGTTGAGTTCTGGCTCACCTGCCTCATCTAATCGAGGTACCTGTTTACAAAGATTAGGTACCACGGCTTCTGAGACTACATACCACTGTGGACTCTCCAAACTGAGTGGTCGTGGCATTGTTGGCTGAATGATTTCAATCTCTACGGGCTTTGATACGACCTGAATTACCTTCTCTGGTTCTGCACCAATTCCCCACTTACCAAGAACTGAACAACCACTAATCAGGCTTATAGTCGTTAAGATCAGCAATGTTCTTGCTATCATTCTCTATCTCCTCAAAAATCTTTTTTGTCGCTTTATTGGTTCGATTCGTTATCAGACCTGGCTTGGCAAGAGCAAGTTTATCCAGATTGTGACGAGCAAAGATTGCCATATAACGATCTTTCTCTGCATTGATTTCAGAATTCTTTTGCGACAGGTTTGTAAGGGCTGCAGCTTGTGTCTCAAATGCTTCCTTCATGGCACCCATTGCAGCCTTCTGTTCTTCGACTGCGAATTCCATCTTTTCGACATTACCCTTTAGAACTAGATTGTTGGCCTCGAGGATTTGGTTTTGTTGATAGAACCAACCAGCTGCACCACCCAAAGCCATTATAATTACAAATAATATTTGATACATTACTCTTCCTCAATCCGATAATTTAAGCCACCGTTTGCCTTGATGTTAACAGTTTTCTTCTCGGCTGTGACGAAGATGAGTTCTTTCCAAGTAGATTTGACCACCTTAGGCACATGTTCATAAACAACATCGTCTAGGTTACCAAACTTGGAGTCATACGAGACTGTGACCTTAAACGTAGGCTTTGCAGTCCACCATTTCCATAGCCAGGCTATCGCTTGAAACGGAGCGGTAGCGATTACTACCAACCCCGTCCAAAACTTCTTAAAGAAAACGTCAACCCAAGGGTATAACTTATTCATAATCAAAGACCAAAGTTACTTCTTCTTTTTGGACTCTTCTTTTTCTTCTTCGTCCTCATCAGACTCGTCTTCAGCTTCATCTTCTTCAGCTTCTTCCTCGTCCTTTTCTTCTTCTTCCTCGTCGTCCATCTCAGCCTTTACTTTGGCGTTGACTTTCTCTTCAAGGGCAGCAGAGATGCGAGTACGGACTTCCTCTTCGAAAGCCTCTTTCATTTGGACTGGATTCTCAGCGAGAGCCTCAGCGATAATTTTTTCAACGGACATGATTTTCTCCTTTAGATTTATATTAAACTAACTTATTATTTATACAGCTTCTAATCTTTCCATGAGTCTATTGGCACGAGGACCAACCTGACGAGCCCAAAGAGAGTCCAATCCTTCTGGAGCTGCACCGGCGTAATCGCCTTCAATAAGCTTTGCGTTAAAATTCTTAAATTTACTTAGACGTGGTCGTCCAAGATTGAATAACATGTTGACGAGAACCTCTTGTACTTCGCCTGGGAACCCTTCCCAGTCATCTCCGTATAGAGTAACACACTCATCAATTGCGATGTTAAGGTCACGTTCAAAGCATTCTCGAACTCTTTCTTCAGTAACAGGAGTTCCGACATCTTGTCCATGCTCTGGGTCGGACTCGAGTACCAAGTGGCCCACTCCGAAAGTAGGATATCCAAGGTGATCTTCGTAGATTTCATAAACGACACCCTCATCTACTTTTAGTTGTTCAAATACTGATTCTCTATTCATTTTGTTTCCTTTGAGGTTTCTTTGAACGATTTTAACGTTCTCTTCTTGTGTCTCTTTTGTGCTGCCTTGGACATGTGATTACCATCCATACCAGCAATATTACCACTACCCACGTTATTGGCAGGAGCCTCTTCATCTTTAGGTACACAATTGGGAACCATCTTGTTTCCCTTTTTCTTCATACCTACTTGCTTATGAGAGTCCCAGCAAGGATCTCCTTCCTCTTCTAACTCTATGTAGTTCAAATACCACTCTTCAAAACCTTCACATGCCAAATTTAAATCTTCGTCGGTATGGCTCTCGTTCAAGACATTTTCGTTTGAGAATGTTTTATATTCTTTGATGAGCCACAATGCAGCTGCATAAGACCCAAGACGCGAGGAACCGCCTGGCAGTTTTGCCAAGAGCTTTTTAATATTCAGTATCATCTGGTCAAACACACCAAAGGCCTGTCGTTGAGCCTTTTTGGTGAATTGTTTACGCTTGATCAGAATATCACCTTTTTCGTCAATAATTCCCTGTTCGAAAGCAGGCCACTTATTGAATGGAGTGACCAGTTTACGAATGAATTGAAAGACTAAAAATAAGTCTACGACCATGTTAGATCCCTATCAGCGTATCTACTATTTTTTGATCAGACGAGATACTATCAGCATTAATGTTAAGTTCTTCGTACATCACAATCCTTGGCATATAATTAAGGTATACTACAAATGGTTTTAAATATTCATGAAACTCTTTTAGTTTCATAAACAGCATATTCGTAGCAGCCGGGCCAAACACATTATACAATACAATTAAATGATTAAGAATCAACCTTTCTTTTAACTCATCCTCATGTCTGTAACGACCAAAGAGTTTTCTGAGGTATTGAAATCGTTTCAAATCCTCTTCGAACTCAGTCATCTCAGTACACTGAGGATTGTCGTAATGCTTCATAGCGTATAGCAGAAAGGTCGATTCTGTCAAATTCATAATAAAGAAAAAAACTTTTTAGTCAGCAACGATAGCGTCGTCAGTCACACCTGTAACACCAAGGTCACCAGCATCACCAGCAGATACCTTAAATACACAAAGTGGCTCTGCCTTGTGACGGACATTACCATTTTGATCGGTATAAGTGTGATACAAGTTCCAACCGGGTGTATTGAGACCTTTTGCACGGTTACCCGCAACTTGTGCCTCAGTTACGTCGACTAATACTGCATTATCAATGTCATTGGACTTATTAGTATTGTTGGCATCATCTTCAAGCCACTTAGGTGCGCCTGCAAGATTATCCGTTTTTGCCCATGAAGCCATTGTTATTCTCCTTTATGTACTTGGGTTTGGTTTACTATCTATGATTCTTTTTTGGCCGGAGCCTTCTTCTTAGGAGCTGCTTTCTTCTTAGGGGCTGCCTTTTTCTTGGGTGCAGCCTTCTTCTTGGGAGCAGGCTTCTCTTGCACAGGAGGTGTCGGAGGAACAACAGGTTCCCTAGGATCGTCTGTGCCAAAGCATCGTGCAAACAGTTCTTTCAAAAACGTAATCATAATGTAACTCCTTAGTATTTTTTACTAGCGCGAATTTCCTTGCCCATCTTTTTGATCTTACTAGCGGACACGGTACCACATGAATCTTCGTCGACCAAATCAGCATCTTCGACTTTATATTCTTTACCGGCGAACATGAATTTTTCATCGCCCTTTTCTTTTGCCATCTTAGCAGCATACATGAATTGCTTCTTGTCTTCTTTCTTGACAGCCTTAGAGATTGCAGCTCTGCGCTTCTTTAGATACTTATCTGAAGAATCTACATCACCGTCATTGTCGACATCATCGTCTTCTTTGCCTACGGGATCTAATGCTTCTTTCATGCCCATGCCTTTCTTTAGCGCTGCAAGCAGATCGTCGAGTTTCATTTTCTTATTAGTGAGTGCTTTAGATACAACAGTTTTTCCATTATGAACAAGATCGGCACCATCAAAGTCAATTGAATTTTTGTGCATTTCGCCTGATTTTATACCGACCTCACCTGTAAGCCATCTCGTAATAAGAACCTTTCCACCGGGCATCTGCGCGGCCTTAGTGACCAAATCAGATCCCTTAAGATTAGCTTTTGCTTCAGCCATATGATAACCTTTGTCATCACAGTGATCACAGCCTTTGCCTTCACACTTGGGACACTCTACCTTTTCACCTTCATCTTCAACGGTTACCTTTTTGCCTTCAAGAAGGTCTAGTACCATTTCATCGATTCTATCTTTAAACGACATTTTTTATCTCCGTAAGATCTTTGTTTGAGTTTATTTATCTATTGGCGTGATTCGAATAACGAGATCATCGACACCTTTTATAATTCTATGGTACTCACCAGGATCTATTCTAAATTTCTGACCTGGTACCAGTAACCAGGGTAAGGCATTTTGCCATTGGAATTGCCAACCATTACCTCGCATTACTTCAATTTCACGATATTCTTTGTCTCGATGCCAGACGTAATGAGAATCCTCTGCATCAACACTAAATCTTCTAAAATTGTATTTGTCAACCCGTTCATCAAAGTACGGTTTACCAGAAGTAGTTTCCACCACCTTTCAACCCCAAATCACTAGCATATTTCGGTAATCGGCAGGCCCAATAGCCGGGCGTCATCTTATCCGATTTCGTATCACAACTGTGTCTTGCAGCAAATGATGCAGCTGCACCTTTATCATTTATCTTAGAGGTAAGACCACCTTTCTCATCACCAAATTCAATCTTTTTAATATTTCCGGTTTTGGGATTCTTTACATAAACCACATATTTCTTTTTACCGGAGCTACGCTTTGGTGAATTTAATTCTGGTTCTTTCTCTTCCTGAAATTCAATCATCGGTCGCTCGAGCGGAACAGTGATGCCCTCATAGAGACCAAACTCTGTCTTTAAACCCGAGTGTTCGCCGAATGATTTCATCCGAATTTCTTGGCGAATGCCTTTAGATCGAGAGTTTCGAAACCACCAAACTCATCTACCACTCTAAATGCAAGTCTTCCTTTATTCTCAACTGGCTTTGCAGAATAAGATGTCAATCCAGATTTAAGGCCAGAGATCTCATTGCCCTTGATAACCATTTTCTTAATCTTAGGAGCCTTGGCTTCTTCCAATTCCTCAAAGGTCTGGGCAACTACTTCTTCAATCTCTTCGTGAATGCCAACCTCTTTCTTTGAAAGCTTAGTGAGAACATCCAAAATCTGTGGAGCCCGTGTTCCAGTCTGCATCAGTGCTTGGTTAATATCACCCCACTGATAGAGTTCCTTGTCGCCTCTTTTCTTGTACTTACCAGGTGCCTCAGAGAGATCTTCCGGTGCCTCAGAGATGAATGTGGTGAAGTTTTTCATTTTTTGCTCCGTGTATATTCTTTAAATGATTGTGTTCCGGGAGTGTCTTTCTTAAGCTTCTTTGTAAGCTCTGGAGTACCTTCGTCTCCGGCTCCATGCTCTTCTTTTGTAAACCCTCGGTAATTCAATAGGTGTTTTGGCATGATACCATCCTTCACCATATCTTTAAATACCTTATCTAAGGCTCTAACATCAAGATCATGAATTTGGGCAGTCTTGACGAGATTTCTTTCTGCATTGTGTGGATTCTTTTTGCGAAGATCTAAAAATGTACGAACGGCTTTCTTGTATGCCCTACCATTTAATTTTCTATCTAGGTATCGTACTAGATCTGGCATCATAGTCTTCATTGTACTATCGCTACCAAAGGCTCTTTCATCAAGCTTCTCGTCTAATGTTTCTTCTTTAATTCCCCGAGCCTTCTTTTGAGCTGAAATCCATTTCTTAGCAATAGGTGATTTAGGATCTTTTGCAGCCCATTTACCCACGTCTTTATATGCTTTCAGAGCAATAGCTTCGATATCAGTGTCACTAGAATTATCTAATATGATTAGGCTATTTCTGAAGAACCCTTGAAATTTTCCAATATTATTTTGTACTGATTTCCACATGTTTATTACCTGGTCGTCAGGCAATGATCGTGGTCGCATTTTATTTCTTCCTAATGCAGTGTCTAAGTCTGTATTTACAAACAGCATTTTAACCTCATAGCCTAGAGCTCTTAGGCCCTCTGCTTGAGTTTTGATCTTATCGTAATCTTTACCAGTACCATCAATGACCAAACCAAGTCGGCCGTCGATTGCCTGCTTTAATTGCATACCGGTTAATTTCTTTGCTTTTGCTCTGGCCTTCTGACCCTGAGGGCTCATCAGACCTTTCGGTGTGAGATCCACTCCAGCCTTGGCAAGAGCAGCCTCAAATGCGGGGTCGGAATTAATAAGTTTAAATCCGTGTGCAAGTAAAGATGCCTTACCAACAACAAATGATTTACCAGAGCCTGGGCCACCAGCTAAGAAAACAGCCTTAAAGATTGCTGGGTCATTAATACCCTCTTCAAGTTCTGGTGTTTCGGATTCGTAAAAGTTTTTGAAATTAGAAATCATGTCCTATTTAACCTTAGCAGCAAGATCCTTATCTGCCTTGCCCCATGTTCCTTTAGATTTAGTAGCAAAACTATTTACTCTTGCAAGACCCCATTGAGTTGGAGTAGTGCCAGGTCTGTGACCTGTTCTCCAAGCTGCAACACCCCGATCAAATACTTTCTTTAAAATTCCATAAGGCATTCCTGATTTTGCAGCCTTATCTTTTAATGCTTTTTCTGGGTTACTCTCAAAGATGAACTCGACAGATTCTGCAAGATCAAGTACCTCTGACATAATATCAAATTCTTCGGTCTTGGTTGCTACGAGTACCTTTTCGAATTCAGCCTGTTGCTTGAGCCACTTTTCTTTCCATGCCTTATAGACCTTAAAGCGATTATCGAATTTAACTCCGCCCTTTCCAGCCATTAGCATGTGTGGTCGCTTTTTTGGCATCATATCTCTCTTTGAAGCCTCCGTAACCTCATTGCGTTTGCTTTTCTGATATGACTTATATTCTTTACGTCTCTCTGCATCTGCTTTCTTCTCTGCAGGAGTCATCTGCGATACTGGTTTCTTGCGCTCTCCATACATATCCTTAAATCTCTTGGTATGCTTAGATGGTTTGGTTCCTTTTTCTCGAGCTTCTTTATCACCAGGTGCATCAGTGTATGCTGCCGGATTGTCATCATCTACCTTGGTCTTTCTTTTGAAATGTGCCTCACGATCGTCTTTCTTATCTTGTGCGACACCTGTGTAGTACTTAGAGGATTCTTCAACGTCAATTTTCTTTGACATTCTTTCTTTCTCAGCCGCTTTTACAGCAGGTAATTTCTTCTTGACCATATTCTTAATTTTGGCACCAGAAATTTTCTTAATCTTTTTTTCGATTGCTTGTTTCTGAGATATGGAAAGATCAGCGTAATTCTTACCCTTTGCAAACTTATCCTTTAGGGCCTTCTTTACCTGCTTTTCAGCACGACCTTTTAACTTCTCCTTTCCAGCCTTTTTCTTCATTGATCGAGCTCTTGCACGAGCAATCTTCTTGCCATGTTTCTTCATGACGATGGCTCTCTTTCGTCTTTGAGCCATATCCATAACCTCGTCTAAGGTCATTTCTTCGTTAATATCTTCATCGATACCCATACCATTCCTCACTGCATCGAGTACTTGTTGTGCTTTAGATTGTAATCTTTTGGGAAGACCTTTCTTAAATGTATTAAGATCATTATCTGCCGCTAGAGCTCTCATTTTAGAGGCTGACATACCAGATACGTCATCGGCGTCTGGGTCTCGTTCTCCCGCAGAAATAACTTCTATTGAATCAAATGTGTAGTCTTTACCGTTATACTTATTTAAGAGTGTTTTAAACTCTCCCACACGATCTGAACCCACGACCAAGACCATATTCTTATATTGTCTTTGCAATTGAGCAGCAACTTGAATAATGGTCTTTGCAGATGATTTTACAACGATTTTACCAAATGCTGCTTGAGCAAACTTGATCTTATCATCGTACGAAAGGGGGTTCTTTTTGGGATCTGAGGAATGCGAAAGATAGATTGCTGGGACAGCCTTTCTGGCTTTTGCCTCTGAGGCTACCTTAAGGGCTAATTTTTCATGCCCTGATGTTACGGGGTTCATTCTGCCCCACGATACTACAACAGTATCCGATTTGGCTGCCTCATCAAGTTCTGGTTTCGTGTTAATATACTTCGAACCACTTTTGATAGCATCAGCATCTTTCTTTTTGGACGATTTCTTTTTCTTAGCTTCCGGTTCCATCTTTCCCTTGGCCTTATTGTTTGAATAGAGGTAACTGTTATATTTATAATAAAATGAGTCTTTATTTCGATTTTGTGGTGTTGACAGGGTGATGAGTTGCGCCATCTCCCTTATAGTTCTGTCCAAACGATTCAACCCACTTATAATTCATCACAGAAGAACATTCCCATATCGTAGAGTCGCGGATCCAACCAATTGCAGCAGTGGGGTCCATGATTGCCATCGGTACCTGTGTGAAACCTTTCCTGCTACCAAGAAAGTACATATTATCAACAGCAGATACGACACCATGCATTTCGATTTCATCTAGCATATCTTTAGCTGCATGCCATGAGATGGCATATGCGTGTGCCCCCTCGTGTCCATGAATTCTTCGCAGATATCTTGGTGGTCCTGATTCCACGTGATCAAAGTTTTCAGGATCTGGAGCCTTATAACCAAGAACAATAATTTCACCATTGCGAATGGGTACTGGTCTTGGGTCATGCAACATAATTGCATCATGCTCAAGAATCACAGCTGTTTCTTTGTTATCACGAATTTTCTTCCATATCTTCGCGTGACCGGCAGTACAAAGTTGTGCTGCAGCTACCCAGGTGGTTCGATTAATATGTCTCTTTAGACCAATCGAATTCCATGCTGCATTAGGATCTACCTGATAGAAACCTTCAAAGTATTCCCACGGTAATCCTACTTTATCGCAAGATTCTGCTGCAGTCTTTGCATAGGCATAAGATGTCTCAGTCGGTACCCTGAGAATATAAGCCTTGTCAATTGTACTTCTACCTCTATCTACGTCTGTCATGATAATTGCAGTCCTGTTTCCAATTCAATAATTTTTTCAAAATCTTTTTCATAATATCTTTTCACTGCGTCCATTGTTTTCTGGTCGTAGTATTGATCAATCAAATCAGCGTCTTTTGGTGTAAACCCCGATTTAAATTTTTGGAGATCATTCTGTGGTACTACATTATGCTGTTTGGCAAATGCATCTACATATCTGTCTAGTTTATTATATAACCACCAATCGCCATAGTCAACATCACCCACACGGGCATAATCCGTCTGTAGTATTCTATTCGATGGATCTGATTCGTGTCTACCCTCTTTGAACAGATGTCTAAATTCACTGACACTCTTTTCTCGGCCTCGTCTCAAAAAGAAATAGAGGCTTAGTTGTCTCATCAACGGATCACGAATTACTGATATAACTCGCTTACTGGCCAATTCACTTGGGCCGACAACGTTATTACGAAATAACTCATCGAGCGTTAAATGAATGAATCGATAATTCAACTGGTATTTTTTAAGGAGTCGAGGGTCAACATTATGACTTGGAATGCCGCAGTCGTTGACCTCAGTCCATTTATCATCCATATCACAGAAATTTTGTATAAAGAATTGAGCAAGACTAGAACTTGCATTCTTTGGGATTCTGAGATATACAAAATTGTATCGTTCACATATTACCATTACTACCTCATTTTTGTCATAGAAGGCGAGTCCAATGCACTTGTAATGCATTGTAAGCTATCATATCTGATTTCACCAAACAGATGCCGTTGCAGCCTATCAATCTTACCAATGTTCTTATTTATCATGTCATTAAAAGACAGCACGTAGACATCATTTTGCTTACCCCATAGTTCAATTTCGTTTAAACGAAGGGGTGGGGTTTTTCTACCCGTGGCCTCATTCCATCGCTCATACGATTCTAAAATTTCTTCTCTATCTCTCAGCAGGAGAATCTTTTTTGTATCCTGCAGTAAGGTTTGCCTTTGACTATCATAAGGTAGGTGGGATACAGCAAAGGTATCATCCCTCAGATATGTGATTGCGTCTTTGAATTTGAGCTTTCGTGTGAACTTACCTGGATTCGTTCTGGCCTCATCCATCTTATCAGCTTTGTATTTCTGAAAATTGTTTGGGTTGAAGTGCATGTAGCTCTGTTCTATACCAAACTCTACTAATAGATTGCTACACAGATAGGTACCTGCTTTAGGTAGACTAATAATCAGTGTCTTCATGGTATTTTAACCCAACGTTTTTGTTATTTTCAATGTGAAGTCGGGACCCCTTTGGTGCATGAATTATTGTAGATACATCAATTAATTCATTCCAAAAGCGAATCCATTCGGTATTCAAGTCAGCTGCAATTGCTTGTCTCACCCAAGAATCTTTATTGAATACTCTATCCGTAGATGATACCCAATTATTTGAGAACAATAAATCAAAACCATACAGTTCAAACTCATCATATCCTTCTGTTCTCAAATGATTATATGCATTATGACCAGTATTCCAAGCCACATTGATACCACCTTTCTGTGTCATAAATGGCTTAGGTAATACCTTTAATTTTGGATTGTTCTTTTGTCTCTTTATGACCTTTTGATCACTGGCAAATATCACATCGACATCTGCCTCTGTCATATTAAAGCCCACCTTATACCCCTCTAAATCGGACGAATAATACTTACTCGATGGGCCATTGCCTAACAGAATTGCTTTCATGCGAGCAAATCACGCTCACGATACCGACCAGTCGTCCTCACTACAGTAGGAATATCACCACGTAAATCCTCAATGATATCTACCCACTCCTGATGTGATTTCAGAGTACAGTGTGCGTTCTCACCATTGGGTAATATGGCTTTGGCAGGTGAGGTTGCGATTTGGAAATACACAAATTTGGTAGCGTAACTGTAAATTTCTTTGATGACATCACGGACATACATTTCGGGTATGTGTTCCAATACATCTGTATTAATCACAGCATCCCATTCACCTATTGGTTTATTGTTGAACATTCTAACGCCCGGATCATATCGATAGAGCTCTACAAGACCCCAATACTGATGTAGATTATGTGGAGGATTATATTGGGTGCCATGACCACAGCCATAATCAATCAAAGATTTGCAACGAAACTGTTCTAGCATTTCTTTAATGTCATCCTTTGCTCTAATGACCGGATCATTATTTTCATATCCGCCATTGTCATAGAACTCTTGGTATTGCTCTAAGTATTTCATTCTGGTCCTTTTAATATATGATGTAGATCAAAATCAACTTTCATCTTATCTTTGTGATTTCGGTGATAGTGGATAAGGCTTGCATCAAAGCGTTTTTCGATTGGATTCAGTCCCAAATGATAATTAAACTGTACTGGTAATGCTGAGTGCTTACCCTGATTACGAATCAGACTGTTTATTATGCCTTGATCAAAACCACCCATTTGATTCTCTAGGCTGGTTCTTTGCTTGTCTCTTTCTTCAATTGTTTGTGCAAATTCGAACATCTCGTCGTACATGCTTCGAGGGAATATTACGACACCCGAATTGATATGACCATGTTTACCGAACCACTCCAACCCAGGCTTATTTTTCCACCGATTTGTCGACATCATCCACCAAGCAGAAATTGCATTGGTATCTGCATGATCGAAAACATTTTGAGACTTTTTTGTGGCGAGAATATCACTATCGATGAAACAAAGATAGTCAAAATTATGAAACCATTCACGTGTACCCTGGTCCATAAAGGGGGTAAAGATGCCGTAAAAGGGAGGGATGTTATTAGGTAAATCGTGATCGAAAAAAGAATATGTAGCCCCGACTCTTTCTGCATATGCTGATATGGATGCTCGGGACATTTTATGGTAACCAGTGCCTGTTTTTACATACGCACCGGCTCGAGACTTTACAAGTACTTCTTGGTTTGGATCTCTATAATATTGGTAAATTAAATTCATAACAAAAAAATATTCAACCTTTAGATATTAATATTGTCAATCCCATAATACAACGCACCGAAAAAGAGTAGAATCAATGCTAAATCTTTCCAATCTTTAGGACTCTTAGGATCAAACTCACTCATT
>CERM01029875.1_pt1 | contig 26613 bp, 18 predicted proteins | sample 530791 | NCBI WGS metagenome assembly CERM01 (sample SAMEA2620970, study PRJEB7988) | marine metagenome | biome: marine biome (ENVO:00000447); feature: surface water layer (ENVO:00002042); material: "saline water (ENVO:00002010), including plankton (ENVO:xxxxxxxx)" | depth 5 m | reverse complement strand
CTTTTGTTGTTAATAAGTTTTTCATGGAAACTTCTATTTTATTAATAAATTCATCCATTGATAAAGCATCTTTACATTTTTCATTCAAAAATACATTGATATTAAATTTATTTTTGTTATTGCTATTAATAGTATTATGATTATTCCCAACTTTTGGAATTAATTCACTTATTTGTTGTTGTAATTCAGTATTTTGTTTTATTAGTTTAAATACTAAATCTTTCATTTCATCTTTATTGTCGGATATAATTAATGCTTCTTTTTTATTACCATTGCAAAGTTTTTTATGTTTTGATAGCCCAGAACTATATTTGTATTCTTTACCACAATTACAAATGTATTGTCGCGTGGCGTTTTTTGGCGTTTTTTCGTTATCATTTGCTATCCTATTATGTTTATTAGTTAATATATGTCTATTATAATCACATAATTTACAGCATATAAAGTTACAATTTTTACATTCGTATTTGTTGGCGTTTTTTAGCGTTTTTATTTTATCTTCCATTATTATATATGGATAACATAAAAAACACCTAAATCTTTTTTAAAAAAGTATAAAAAAACTTTCAGTAACACTTTTTATTTTTCATAAATAAAAATTAAACCATTATGCTGTAAACTCAAAATTTCGTTTTTTTGTCAATTCTCAAATCGAGATTTTAAAATTGGACATACTTTTTGTCCATTTTTCAAAATTTTTTCGGAGAATTAAAAAATGCAAAAAAATAGTAATTTAGCTAGAAGGACACCATAATTTTATAAAATAGAATATATTTATTTATTTTATAAAGCAAATATATAGTAAATAGATGATAATATAATATTTCATTATATAAAAATGGAAGAAATAGAAAATGAAAAAAAGAATGAAAATACAAAAATAGAAGAAAATAATACAAATAATATAAAAGTATTTAATTTAATAAATATTCCAGGACCATCAAATAATTGTATAGATTTCACATTAATAGTAATTTCTTTTTCATCAATTACATTTGGAATAGTTTCTATGATAATTATAGATAATATAACAGGAATCGGTTATATAGGTATGGGTATATTTTCAAGTATTTCGTTATTTACCGTAAAAAGAATGAGATTAAGAGCAACAATACAAAAATCAGTAAATATTTTACAACAGGAAAACGATGAATTAAAAGAAAATAATGATGAACTTAAAGAAAATGTTGATGATTTAGAACATAATGTAGAAGAACTAGAAGAAAACATTTTAACTTTTAAAAGTCTAGAAAATAATTTGAGTGAAGATATAAATACATTAAAAAAAGTAGTAGGATTAGTAGATGATAATTCACGTGATGCAATAAATGAATTAAAAAATATTTTAAAAAATTTATCAAAAGAAAATAAAAAACATGAATTTCTTGTTAAAAATCAAATAATAAGTTATCTATATCAAAATAAGGATAAAATAGATAATTTTAAAGAATTTTTAATAGAATTATATAAGGATATTTCTTGGAATGAAATAGTTACTAAAATAAAATTAGAATCTTTGTAATATTCCTAAAAATTAGGATTATCTGTAAAAACTTGTGTAGTAGTTCCACCTACTTTAATTTTTTGTCCATTAAATTGTTCAATAATAAATAGACCAAGAACAACACTGAAAAATACATAAGAACTATCTATCATTAATTCTTTTAGTGATTTATTTGATTTTGTAATAAATCTCATTTCTATGAATTTACAAATAAAAAATATAATAGATAACACTGATGCTGAATAAAAATAATTTTCCATTAATTATATTATTTAAAAAGTTTATGTAATTAAAACGAATTTATCTTATAATTTCAATGTCGCTAATGTCTAAATCATCGATTTCTATATTAGCATCTTCACCAAATTCTATTTTTTCATCATCGTCATCTTCCTCTTCTTGTTTTCTTCTCTCTGCATTTTCCATTGATAATTGATTTAATCTTTCAATAGTTTTTGGTGCTTCAATATTTTCAACTTCTCCATTATCTGTAATTGCTGTATCAATATCTGAGAAGTTTAATTTATTAGAATTATCATTTTCACTTGATACTTCAAATTTATTTTCTAAAGATTTATCTTCTTTAATAGCATTAATTTCTAAATTAATATTATCTGCTTCTTTTTCTATGAAAGTTTTTAATGTATCACCAATAGGGTCTTTTTCTTGTTCTAATTCTTTTTGAACTTCTTTCTTAATAGAAGTTTCATCTGTATTATTATCTTCGACTTTTGCTTCAGTTTGTAATTCTTTAGTTTCTTGTTCATCTTTAGCTTCTTTTGGTTTTTCTGTAATAACTTCCTGTTGTGTAACTTCAATGTTTTGTTCATCAGTTTCATCCATATATACTCTAAGAATTTCTTCAATGGGAATATTATCTCTAATTGTCATTAAGATAGATTCTTTTACTAATCTTTCTAATTGATAATTATTTTTTTGAATTTCTAATGGTGGAATATTTTTTTCAAATAAATATGAATTTGTATATAATTTTCTCGCTGTATTAATGTAAACTTTATGAATAAATTTATCAATTGATGGAATATCTAAATCGATTTTCTTTTGTTTTTGTCCAACTCTGATACATGTTAAAGCTTTTAATTGTATAATGTGAACACAAGTTACTAAATCCTCTAAATATTTACATCTGCTTTCATGTTCAATTCTTTTTCTTTCAGTTTCTACAATAGTAGGGTTCCATTCTGGAACACGAGATAATAAATTTTGAAATGTCATTAAGTATTTATCTTCTTGGTCATTTTCATCGCACATTCTTAAAGCTTCTTTATATATTGACATAACACCAGTAATAAGAGAACTTGTTAATATGCTTACTAATCTAGAACACCATTCATTTTTTGATTCTTCTAAACTACTGAGATTATAATCATCCATCTTTACATAAATGCTATATTTTCTAAATCAATAGTAGAACGAAATACAAATAAATTAAAAATAAATATTAATAATAACTCATCACTTCTAAATTCTTTCTTAATTTTTTCTATTATTATTAATAATAATACTTTTCGTTCTGTATCAATTATAGTTTCATCACATTTTTCTATATAATTTATTACATCATAGATAGAATACGCATTATTGTAAAAATAACTACTATATTTTACAATATCTTCATTAGTTTTTATATTATTCATAATTTTTCCAATATCTTCTATAACTGATTTATTATTTCTATATTTTATTTTTTTACTTATATAATTATTATTATAATCATACAAATTAACTTCTTTATTTTTAATAATAGGAGTTGGTATAAATATTTCTGAAAATCTAGATAAAATAGGTTTTAATAATTTATATTTATCTTCTATTATCAGGAAAAAACGTGTTGAATGTGAGAATAATTCAATACATCTTCTTAATGCTGATTGAGCATCTATTGTTAATTTATCAGCATTTAATAGAATTATACTTTTAAAAAAAATGCCATTATTGTTATTAATAATCATTTTTGCAAAAAATTTCAATTCTTCTCTAATAAATTTGATACCTTTTCCTTGAGAGCAATTCGCAAAAACAGTATTGTTTTTTATTACAACAGGATCATTATTATAAATTTTATTTATAAATGTATAAACAATAGATTTTTTCCCAGAACCATTTTCACCATAAAATAATATATTTGGAACTTTATTACTATTAATATATTGTTCTAATTTTTTATGAATATTTTCATGTATTTTTAAAGATTCATTCATCTAATGTTATATGAAAAAGTTTATATACTTTTAAATCTTTAAAAATATATAAATATTATATAAATATTTTTTGCTAATAATAATTAATATAATTAATATTATATGAAATTATTAAAATATTTATTCATAACTAAAAATTTATTCATAACTAAAAATTTATTCATAACTAAAAATTTATTTATGAGAAATTATAATTTAATTGATAATACAAAAAAATCAATAGAAGAAGTTATAACAAGTGATTATAGAATACAAAATATAGAATCATTAATAGTTTATGAAAGTAGAATAAAAAAACATGCAAAGATTTTCAAAAATATTATTAATAAAGAAAGATTACCAATTGATATATATGGATTAAGAATAATATATGATATACCGAATTCCGATAATTATACAAATATGAATTATATTGGATATAATATATTAGATATTATTCATAAGAATTTTGAAATATATAATAATAATGAAGTTGATGATTATATTAAATTTCCAAAGGAAAATGGTTATAAAAGTTTACATACAAATATTTATTATCAAAAATGTATATTTGAAATACAAATAAGAGATATTTATATGCATTACCATACATTATATGGAAATTCTAGCAATTATCATAAATAAGTAAATAAGTAAATAAGTGATATTCTATTTACATATAATATATTCAATTAATTCATCTATTTGGATATTATAAGAATGAAAAATATTAGTAATATTGTTAAGTAATATTACAAATAAGTTAATATTTATTAAATATTTATTAAATAAATAATTATATTTAATTAAATTCAATAAATTATTAATGTTATTTATATTATTAATATAAGAGTTGTTATTTTTATTAATTTTATTTATAATAATTTCATATTTTTGAATTCTCCAACTTTCTATAATTTCATTACCTATAATAGATTTTAATTTTATTAAATGCATTTTTTTCCAAATACTATTATAATATAATTGCCTTATTGATTCTAACATTAATTTTTAATTATAAATAATATATTTATTAAATATTATTTATATGTGTTGTATATTTATTAAGTTAATTTTCTAAAAACTGCTTAAACTTTGGGCATAAGGATTATTTTTGAAAGCTTTCAATATATCGGGTTGCATTCTTTCAGCATTTATATTTTGATTATTTAATTGGGGCATTGATATTTTTCCATAGTTTTCTACAGATGGCATATTATTGCTAATAACTTGTCTAGGAACAGGAATAATAATATCACTATTATTTTGATGATTTCTTCTATCAGCATCAAATCTATCTATTTTAATATTTTGATTACTTGAAAACATACTTGTTCCGCCAGGGTTTGGTCTACTTTCAGCTGTTTTATTAACATTATTTCTTTGATTATAATATGCTTCTACACTTGTAAAATCGGAACCACTTACTGGTCCAGCAATCCCAATATTTTCACAATTAGTTGTATTACGTTGTTGATCTCTAATTTGTGGGTTTGCTGATAAATATCCACCATCAGGAACACCTATACTACTTACATTTAAATGTTGAAGACCTAATTTTCCTTGAGTTGTTTCTTTAACCGTTGTTTTTGGTCTATCATTTGGATTTGTAATTGGTAATGATGGAACTAAAGAAGCTGGATTACCATTTGGATTAGGATTTCCAATAAAGTTTTCTTTTCTAGATGGTTTTAATATATCTAATACAGGAGCAAACATAGCTTTAACAGCCCCATTTATCATACCCATATTTTCTGATCTATTTGATTTACAAGTAATATCTCTATTATTTGATGTTAATTTAAAACCATTTATTCCAAAGTCATTTTCATTAGCTGGACCTCTACCTACGGCATTAACAGTATTTAATTGATGTTGTGGTAATTGTTGTCTAGTTGTTTCACTATATTCACCCTTTAAGTAAGAAGCATCGCCATGACCAGCAACACCAAAATGTTCTGATGAAGTAGTTGGTCTATTATTATCATGTAATATTTGCTCTGGAGCTAATGTATGTCCAGATGCTGCTCCCATAGTTGTAAACCATCTTTCTGGACCAAGAGCAAAATCTGTATCTGGTCTATTTTTTTCTACATTACCAATTTGTCCAACTTCTTTTTGTCTACCAGTTGTTCCACCACCTTGAGCTGGACCTTGATGACCTTGTAAACTGAATGTAACTTTTGGATTTGTTACAGTTCTAAGTTCATCAACATTACGATCTAACCAGTCTTGTCTATCTAAAGTTCCAGCATTAAATCCTCCTGCTCCTTCTGTTGTAAATCCTAAACCTAAACCAGGTGCGACTTTTTGTTGTTCCCAAGGTAATACATTTGCAATTCTTGTGCTAGGCATTTGTCTTGATTGCATAAAGTCACTTTCATTAGGCATACCATGCGCCCATTGAATATTTTCTTGAGGTTTGAATAAAGGAGCTTGTTCTACTTTTTTAGGCCATTGACTACCGGCACCTTGCATATTATCTAAAATGCTTTCACTAACATTCGCATCTGTAGTAGCACCTTTAATTCTACTTCCAAAAAAAGGAACCATATTATTATGTTTAAAATTTGTTTGATTAATGGGTTCGCCTGTTAAACTATATACTTGATTTCTATTTACACCACCTGTATTACCATCCCCAACACCCCAATTACTTTTTTGATTAGCAGTTTCTAAATAAACTTTATCATTAAAGAATTGATCTGTGGTTTGGTTAGGGTTTAAATATTCTCTAAGATGGTTCCCATTATCATTATTTATTGGAGTAGATTGAACTTTTCTTTGTGACATCGGATAATTAATATTTTGAATATTTGTATTTGGTAATGTATTATTTTTTTTCCCCATATTTTCATAATTTTCTTTTTTATCACTTTCTTTATTTGATAGTAAATATAATGCACCTAATCCTAATACTGGAAGCGCTATTTCTGCCATTATATATAAATAGGTATTATATTTTTTATATTTTAATATTAAAAATCTATTATAATATTAAAATTATTGTGTATAATAATCTTTTTCTAACATTCTTGTATTTAAATTATTAGTAAAAGGTAACTCTGTTTTTTGTTGAGGATTGAAATGTAAATAAGCCATATTATTTTGTTCTAAACCTCTTAATTCCCAAGCTGGATTGCTTGTTCTAGATTCATCAGTTATATTATTGATTATTCTATAATTATTATTTGGTATAAATGTAGCTTTATCAAAGCAATCTTCTTGTTTAGAATCTCTACATAAATTTTTATTTAATCCACGCAAATAATTATTAACATCTATTATATTGGAACAATTATTAGCTGCTTGTTTTTGTAATCTAATATGTGGATCATTAAAATAATCTGGCGATGGACCATTACCTGGGCAATTTAACATATATCTTCCAATTCCGGTATCTCTCTGTAAATTATTTTTAGTTTCATCATTATCATAATACTTTCTTGTGCAAGCCATTATAATATAATATAATATATTATAATCAAATTAATTTTAATTATTTGTAATTTATATTAATTTATTTAATTTTTAAATATAATAAAAAAAATTACTATTATATTTAATATATGCCAGAATATACATTATCTTTAAATATGATTGTAAAAAATGAATCACATATTATTGAGCAAACATTAAATAATATTATAGATAATATTAAAATAGATTATTGGGTTATAAGCGATACTGGTTCGACTGATAATACTAAAGAAATTATACAAAATTTTTTTGATAAAAAATCTATAAATGGTGAATTACATTGTGATGAATGGAGAGATTTTGGATACAATAGAACAAGAGCATTAGAACATGCCTATAATAAAACAGATTATTTATTAATTTTTGATGCAGATGATAAAATACATGGAAAAATAAATCTTCCAAGTGAATTAACAGATCAAAATAATGTTAGATTTGGTTCTTTACAATTTTCATATTATAGAAATGTTCTTATAAATAATCGTAAAAGATGGAAATATAACGGAGTATTACATGAATTTCTCTCTCCAATAGACGATGTTAGTAATGATGTTAAAGTAATAGACGGTCCATATTATATTGAATCTGGTAAAACTGGTGCTAGAAGCTTAGATAAAGATAAATATTTAAAAGATGCTAATATACTTGAGAATGAATTCAGTAATGAAACAAATGATTTTATGAAAAATAGATATGCTTTTTATTGTGCTCAAAGTTATAAAGATGCCAAAGTTTATGGTAAAGCAATTGATTGGTATAAAAAAGTATTAACATTAAATAATTGGATTCAAGAGAAATATTATTCATGTTATATGATAGGTCAATTATACTATATTGAAAAAAATTATGAAGAAGCTATTAATTATTGGAGTCAAGGTATTAAATATGATTATGAGAGAAGAGAATGCCAATCTTCTTTAATGGAATATTATTATAAAAAAGATAATCATTTTATGGTAAATAATATTTATAATTCTACTAAAAAATATAACATAGATAATATTGATTATACAAAAAAACTTTTTATAAATATTGAATGTAATAATAATGTGTATTATTATAACTCAATTAGTGCTTTTTATAATGATGATAATGAAAGTGGATACTATTGTTGTAAAAAATTAATTGAAAATAATTGTAATCTAGATGAAACTGTTAAAAATATAATATTTTATAAAGATAATATTCTTAATGATACTATGGAAAATTTAATTAAATTATTTTACAAAATAGATGAATTAATATATAAAAAAGAGTGTAATATTGATGAAAGTTATTTTAATTTATGGGAACTATTATTCACTCAAGTAAAAAATTATCTTACTTCTTATAGTAATAGAATTACTGATTTAATTGAAAATTTAAATAATGATAGTGATTATGATCTAAATGAGATCGATCATAATAACAATGAAGAAATAAAAATATTTTTATCTTTTACAACATGTAAACGCTTTGGTTTATTTGAACAAACAATAAATTCATTGATTAATACATGGAATGATTATAAAAAAATAGATTATTGGTTTTGCGTAGATGATAATTCAAGTAAATTAGATAAAGAAAAAATGTTAGAGTTATACCCATTTGTAGATTTTTATTTTAAAATGGAAGAAGAAAAAGGTCATAAAAATAGTATGAATATTATTTATGATAAAATAGTTGAATTAAAACCAAAATATTGGATACACATAGAAGATGATTTTCTATTTTATAAACCAGGAAATTATATTGAAAATGCAATAGAAGGTTTGAAACAAATGGAATACATGAATATCAAACAAATTATGTTCAATAGATGTTATGGTGAAACGATTAAAGACTATAATTTTGGCACATATATTAAAATAGATGAAAATTTTGCACTACAAGATTATCGCATAAATAGCGATAAATATGGAACAGCATATTGGCCTTATTTTAGTTTCAGACCTTCAATTATAGATGTTGAAGCTATATTGAATATTGGTAATTTTGAAACACCGAAACAGTTTTTTGAAATGGAATATGCACATAAATGGATGAACCAAGGATATAAAACAGCATTTTTTAATAGAATGACAAATAAACATATTGGCAAATTAACATATGAAAATAATAAACAAAACGCATACCAAATGAATAATGAAGCACAATTTGATAGAAATAATATAAAAATTATTAACTTAAAAAAGAGAACCGATAGAAGACACAATGTTAAAACACAATTAGATAAACTTGGAATATATAATTATGATTTTTTTGAAGCAATAAATGGTTATGAACTAGAAGCAACAAATGAAATAAAAGAATTATTCAGAAATAATGATTTTTCTTATAGAAAGGGTTTTATTGGTTGTGCGCTATCTCATATTGAGTTATGGAAAAAATTAGTTAATGATAATAATAATGACTATTATTTAATATTGGAAGATGATATTGAATTTAATCCTAATTTTAAAACTATTTATGATGGTTTAACGCAATATTTAAAAAATATTGAAATGTTATTTTTTGGATATCATATGTATATAAATGTTACTAAAGAAATAAAGGAAGAATATTCTCTCTTGAAAAATGAAATAAAAGTGCAAGATTTCAATAATAATTTATCTTTGGGAGGATTTTTTAGCTATAGTATAAATAAAAAATGCGCTAAAAAATTATTGGAATACATTGAAAAAAATGGTATACAAAATGGCATTGATTATTTAATACAAAAAAAATTATACAAAGATGGTAAAGTAGATTGTAAAGAATTAAAACCACATATTGTTACATCAAATTATTATTATTATAATAATGTTGATACAGATATACAAAATAATAATGAAAAATTTGATTTTTCTAGCATAGAAAAAAAAGAAATAGTAGAAAATTATGATATATCTACTAATTTATTAGAACAATTTCTATTTATTAAAGGATTAGATCAATTGAATAACGATGATTATCATTATAAAGATAGTGATTATAATATGATGCAAAAATGTCTTCAAGATGATAATGTTGTAGCTTTTAATACATTAGGTTTTTTCAAGAAAAACATAGATATTAATAATTTACAAAAAAGTAATTACTTTTCTAATGATGATGGTATATATATCAAAAAAAAATATTATGAATATTACATTAAAAATAAAAAAATAAATAGTAATTTAATTAGTAGAAAAAAATATCATGAATTATGTAATATTGTTTTTACAGATGAAAAATCTATTGATAAATTTGTAATGTCAGAAATAAATGGTAATATTAATATAGATAATAGTAAAGAAATATATTTTGGTATATTATCAAAATTATTAAAAGATGAAAATACAAAAAATACACTGCTAACAACAATAGAATATTTACATTATAAAATTAATATTATAATTATTGATGATTTTACACACTCTTCATGTGTATCAACCTTTATCTCAGATGTCAATGTTTTTCTTGATTGTCATAATGTTATGAAAATATATGTTGAAAATTGGGGTGATAATTTTGTTTCCACAAAAATACATCCTATTCCTATTGGATTTAATTCATCAACCTTATATTTGCTTAATCAATATTTAGAAAAAGAACTTAAAGAAAATAAAATATCTTGTAATTTTCAATACAATTTATTAGATAATTTGGAAAAATGTAATTCTGGATTAGCTCCAGATAGAAAAGAATTATTAAATATTGTGGAAAATATTTGTAAACAAGACAATAATAGTTTCTTTATTTTAAATGAGAGAGAAGATTTTGAAAATTATTTAAATAATTATAAAAAATATAAATTTACATTGAGTCCATATGGAAATGGTATGGATTGCCATAGAACATGGGAAGCATTATTAATGAAAACAATTCCTATTGTTAAGAGTGGTCCTCTAGATTTTCTATATAAATATTATGACTTACCTATTTTAATTATTAAAGAATGGAATGAATTAAATTTTATAACGCAGGAAAAATTAGATACATATTATGATTCTCTCTACTCAAAATTCAAAAATATTGAAAAAATGAATGTAGAATATTTTTTGAATTATAAAAACAACAATTATTTTAGAGAAGAAAATATTGCTTTTATTACATTAACAAATAACGGATACTTAGATTATACAAATAATTGCTTAAAATCACTTGAAAATTGTGGATTTGATAAAACTCCACTGGTTTGCTATTGTGTAGATAATAATTCATATAATAAATTAATATCAAACAAAATAGAAGCATATTATATTGACAATATTGAAAATAGAAATGAAAATTTACTAAAATGTAATGGAAGTGATAAACAATGGGTATTAATGATGTCAAATAAAATTAGAATTATATCTGATGCTTTACAAAATAATAATTATCTTTTATTTACAGATGGAGATATAGTATTTGAAAATAAAGATTTTATGGAATATTGTTATCTTGAATTAAGAAAACACAATGTTGATATGGTAGCACAGGCAGATGATAATCAAATCTGCTGCGGTTTCATGTTTATAGAATCTAACAATAGAACAATTGAATTATTTAAAGATTTATATATTAAAATTACTAGTGAATTTTTAGATGATCAACCTTTAATAAATTCTGATTATTGTAAAAATAAGTTTACTTATAAATTATTAGATAGAAATTTATTCTCTAGTGGTGGATATTATGAAAAATATTTACCAAATTCACCCTATATGATACATTTTAATTGTTTTTTTACTGATACAAAGAGAGAAAAAATGAAACAATATAATAAATGGTATATTCAAGAAGAAATTAAACAAGAAATTAAAGAAGAAAAAACAAAAAAAGAATTAAGTATTGAAGAACAAAGAAAAATTACATATATACTTGTAAAAGGAGCTGATATACCAAATAATACAGCAATAAAATTCAATAATACAATCGATTTACAAGAAATAGTTAATAAGTGTAATAGTGATGAATCTTATGTAGGGTTTAATACTAAAGGAGAAATAAAAAATAAAATGACTTTAATGGTTAAAAATCCAGAATTTAAAGGAGAACATGAAGGTATATTTATTAAAAAACATATATATGATGATTTTGTTAAAAAACTAGAAGAAACTCGTAAAATCAAAGAAGAATTAAAAAAGAATAAGGAGCCATTGCCACCTTTAAGAGAAGCATCTAAAGAAACTTTTACACCAACTAATTCAGAAGGAAGTATTTCAAATGGTTCTGATGAAGAAAATGATAATGAAATAAAATTACAAATTAGTGAATTAGAAGAGAGAGAAGTAAAACAAGAAAAAAAATATAGAATTAAAATGATATGCGATTGGTGTTCTAGTGAACAACTTTGTAAAGAATGGAAAAATATGTGTTTAGATGGAGAAGGATTTAATTGGAATAATATTGAAATAACATGGGAAAATAGTAATATTGATTATTATATAATTATAAATAAACCAAACCCTAAATTTAATGAATATTATGAACCAAGTAAAACAATTATTTATCAAATGGAACCCTGGGTTTGCTTTAAAGAGAGAAAATGGGGAGTTAAATCATGGGGTGATTGGTCTATACCTGATGAAAATAAATTTTTACATGTTCATTCTCATAGAAAGTTTTTAAATAATGTTCAATGGTGGGTAACTATTCCAAAACCTATACAATTATCTGGTAAAAAACAAGATAGAATTGTTAATATTCTCTCAAATAAAAAATGTGATGAAGGTCATTTGAAACGTATAGAATTATGTAAAACACAAGATTATATGAATATAAGTGATACTTTTGGAAAAGATAATTATTTTGGATTGAAAAATTACTGTGGTGAAGTAATGGACGAGAGAAAAGAAAATATATTATTAGAATATAAATATCATTTAGTTGTTGAAAATAATAAAGAATATAATTATGCTACTGAAAAATTATGGGATGCTCTTATATGCGAATGTTTACCATTTTATTGGGGTTGTCCTAACTTAGAAGATTATTTAGACCCATTATGCTTTGTAAGATTAGATTTAAATGATATACCTGGTTCTATAGAAATTATTAAGAAAGCAATGAAAGAAGATTGGTGGAGTCAACGTATAAATATTATTCGAAGAGAGAAAGAAAAAGTAATTAATGAACTTGGTTTCTTTCCTAATTTGGCAAAAATTATAAAAACACATGAAAAAGAAGATAAAAATTAATATGAAAATTAATATAAAGTTGTAAATATAAATTTTATATTAATTATTTGTTAAAATTATTTACTATATTTTTTAAGTTATGATTTATAGGATCTCCAAATATTGCTTTTTCAGATGATATAGACCCAGTTCTATCATTATTATGTGGATCTATAAATCTACCATATTCTTCTTGAGTAGTTATATTAGATTTAATAGATTGTGTTATTAATTCACCATTATGATCTGTAATAGCACAATTAGCTGATAAAACAAATGGATCTTTACGTTCACCAATAACCATAAATGATATATTACCTGTAAAAACATCTTTATCTACATCTATTCTTAATGTAGTTATATTAGCTGAAAAATCGATATTATTATTTAAAATCATAGATGGCATATTATGTATATTTCCAACTATAATATTTGAAGTTATACCATTATAAGTAAAATTTGCGGTCAATGTTGATATATCAGCATGAACAGTGACTAAATTTTTACTAATTTTTCCTTTCACTCTATCAAAAGACTCATTATTATTAACAAAAATACTTGGGTTTTTATTTAATAAATCAAATGTTCCAGGAAATAAATTAAAATGTTTATCAATATCAATATATGCTACATTATTAGAAGTTATTTCAATAGTATCTCTATATATTAAATCTAGTTTTGGAGCTTCAACAAAAGAATGAATTAAATTGTGACTATTTTTGAAATCATGTATCGGATGATTTATTACAAAAGCACCACTCCCTTTTGTTAATGAACCAGCAATAACAACCGAACCATTTACATACAATAATTCACTTCCAGTTGGAATATCTGAATTAATACATAATGAACCAGAATTAGTTAATCTCATTTTTTCTGTAGAAGGTTGATATGCTGTTGATGTATAAAATGTGTCTCCTTGTGTTCCAAAACTATCTTGACAATGAAAAGCAATACCTTGATTATAATACATTCTAATTGCTTGCCCAAAATAATTTGTATTTGATATTAATATGGTATTATTTGATTGGTCTGAAACTTCAACATTATGACCAAGAACAGTCATTTCTCCTGAACCAGTTTGTCCTAGAGAACCATAATTAGTTATTTTTAATCCAGGTCTTCCCGCTAAAATATTTATTGCTGGAAGCTGTTGTGTTGATGAAAATGTTCCAAAACTAATATCTCTACTTGATGAAGTAAAAGTAGTGGTATTACCTGTATTAAAAAGTAAATCATTACCAGCACAACCAATTGCTGAAGGTATTCCTGTTGTGCTTGGGTCTTTAAATTGAACTCCACATAAATTTGCTGTATTAGTAGTTTCTATTCTTAATGGAATAACACCATTAGTATATTGAGTATCATATAAATGTAATAACGCACTTGGGTCTTGAGTTCCAATACCAACATCTCCTTTTTCATTTATTACCATACGTGGTGTAACATTATTTGAACCTGAGTTTGTATAAAAACGCATTTCACTTGGCATATTATTAGTTGATGTATTTCCAGAAGCATTTACTTTAATTCTACCCATTGGAATATAACTTGTTCCATCGGCACCCTTCCATTGTATATCTCCAACTGCTGTTCCATTAGGAATTAAAGTATTTTCATTTAAATTTGCATTTAAACTTCTTTGAATAATTATTTCACAACCATCATTTAATCCAGTTGCAGCTTTAAATCTAGTTGCTCTTATAGGATTATCTTTTGTATTTATTGTCAAACCAGTTTTAGAAGCATTTTCAGTAGTTATTAAAGTATCTCCGTTAACATGAAATGTTGCTAATGAGGGGTCAGAAACATCTATACCTACTTGAGGTGCATTAGAAATACCCTTTCCTATAACTATTGAATTTTGATCTGCCCCAGCTTTCATAATCATAACATTTCTAGCACTTCCAAGGTATGGATTAGAAACCGCTCTAAATGTTAAATCTGTTCTACTAGCATCAGTAAAGTTTTGTAAACCCATTCTCCAATGGGCATATTCATTTATTAATCTTAAACCAGATACTGCATTATCGCATGCATCAATATAAATACTAGTTTCTTGGTTGGCAATTGGTCTATTAAATCTAAAAGAATTAGTTGTATAAAATTGTAATGTATTATTAGCTGAAATATCAAATGAAGAGCCAGGACCAATATATGTTCCATCGCAGAAATTAATTGCTGAAACATCATTTAATAAATTACAATCAAAATCTACATCAGAATTAAATAAAACATTTCCAGAAACTCTTAAAGTTCCACTGATATCTAATGAATGTTCTGGATTATTAGTTCCAATTCCAACATTACCACTATTATAATAAATATCATTACCATTTGTTTGCCAAATTTGATTACCAGTTAATCCTCTTGGACCAGTTGGTCCTGATGGTCCGGTTGGTCCTGTTGGTCCTGATGGTCCGGTTGGTCCTGTTGGTCCGGTTGGTCCTGTTGGTCCTGTTGGCCCTGTTGGTCCTGTTGGCCCGGTTGGTCTCGTTGGCCCTGTTGGTCCCGTTGGTCCTGTTGGTCCCGTTGGTCGTGTTGATCCTGTTGGTCCTGTTGGTCCGATTGGTCCTCTTGGACCAGTTCTATTACTCCATGACGCACCTCCAGATCCTAAAGTAGCACTTGAATATATTTGTGATTGATTGGATACACCACTCATTTATATAGTATATAATTAAATTATAATAAAATATACTATATTTTTACAAAAATTTTTATTTAATTAATTTTATCTTAATTCATAATAAATGGTCTATTATTATCTACATTTAAATCATGAGGCATAATTACCTTTTCTCTATCAAAGAAAGAAATTAATGGAAGATTTTTAATTTCTGGTTTTACAGGTTGTTTGTTAGGATTTACTAAATTATTGGAATTAATACCTAATAACTGTGATTCAACATCAACAAAATTTTTACAAATATTATCTGGAGGCATATAAGATGGTCTAGATAATTCAGGAAAAGCTGGTATATTAGCATGTCCGTTACGACCATTGAAATCACATATATTTTCAAAAGTTCTATTTAATGCTCTTTGCTCTAAAAGATAATTACCGGCACTATTTTTATCTCTAGTTGAAGCCATTATTTATATATACTAATAATTTGTTTTTGCGAAATTAATTAATTGTTTATAATTTTCTTCATCAAAATCTTTTTCATGATAAAAATCACAAAGTAATTTATGAAACATATATAAAGTAGGAAATGCAAAAAACATTCTAAATGCCGTTAATAAATCATCTTTCAAGGAAGTTACTTCAAGTAATTCTTTTATTTTATTATTTTCATTAAAGTAATTGAATAATAAATAACTAGTATTATTAATAATTGTATCATCATAATCTTTCAAAAAAAATAATTGTAAAAATTGTATTTTATATAGAATATCTGATTCATCAAAATCTTTAATTTTACTGTAAGTGCATATCATATTAAAATCATATTTATCTTTTAAATTTTCATTCATAATAATAACTATAATTTATATTTATATTAATTATTATATAAATTATAGTTTAAAATTCTAATAAATTATTGTATTGGTGTATGTTTTACTTTATAATCTTCATCTCTAGTTAATTCTCTAGATGGTAATCCACCACGAATCCATCCTTCAGCAGCAACACCTTCAACTAAATTAGCTGGGTTTGTTAAACTAGCTTCTAAAGAAGGAATTAAAGGTGTAAATAAGAAATCGGAATGAGATACCTCACTATTAGGATCGAGACTTTTTCTATTCATAAGGTGTTCACCTTGTTGTATTTGTGATTCTAAAACAGGGTTAGAAGGTCCTCTTCCTAAATATGGAACAGTTAAAAATAAGCGTTCTTGTGCTGTAGTTCTCTCTCTCTCTTTTGAGATAGGAGCAAATTTTAAAATACTATTTTCATCAACATTATCACTATTAATTCCACCAGCAGGACTTCCTTGACAAAAAACATTTGGTTGATTAGTTGCTAAATTAATTGTTTTATTCATTGGATTTAAGAAACTGAAATTATCTAACATATGAGTGCAAGCATTTGTATTTTGAATATTTCTATTTGAAACATCATAATCATCGTTGCCTATTCTAGACATATTATCAAATAAAAAATTACTTGTCATAGACATCTTTATATATTTGTAATATATAAAAACTTTAAGTTAAAAAAAAATATTAATACATTAATTTATTAATGAATAATAAATTAATATAGTAAAGATATAGTAAATTAATACATGGTCCAGTTATATGCTCCACCGTGATTTCTTTCTAATGCTAAAGGATTTCCCTCTTTTCCTGATATCATTGAACCATATAACCATTCTTGGAATCCTTCTCTATTATTTGGAACAGTAGTTGATGGCATAGAATACCATTGATGCATTGAGCGATCAAATTCAAAAGCATCACCTAAGTCCTTAAATAATTTTTGATTAATACTATTATCATCAAATTGTTTAATGGCATTTTCTTTTACAGCTTCATTAATTTTTTCTTTAACTTCAGGATTGAATGATGGAGCAGCGCTTTTTCTATTTGGATTATATTGAATTTCTGGTATTAAAACATTCATTAAAGGGTTATTTTGTGTAGGACTGCTTAATTTATCTTTAAATTTTGTAAAAGTTTTTGGATCGGTAAAACTAGGATAAACTTCTGGCAATAAATTATTATTTAATCTATTATTAACAAATTGTTCTTTTAATGTTTTTTCTTGAATATTTTGCTGTAAATAATAAAGTCCAATTAAAATACCTAAAGTTATAAACCCTATCATTAAAATTCTCGAAGACATTGTAATTAAATATCCTAATAATGATAATATAATTATTAATCTAGTAATAGCATTTATTTTTTGTTCTGTTGTCATAGAAGGAGAAGGCCATAATTCCATAATATGATTTTTATTCATTAATAATGTTGGGTTATTTATCCATAATTGTGTATTCATTTATATATATATAGTTGTAATTATTTTTATTTACAATATTTATTTTTTTGAAGCTTTTTTCTTTTTCTTATTTGGATTATCGCTTTTTTTACTTCGTTCTACTTTTTCACCGGTTGTAAATTTGTGTGTTTTCTTAATATCTTCCATATAATTATCTAGACCGCAAGAAGCTAAGAATTCTTGAATTTCAGGGTTTTTATTATAATTTTCAAATTGTTCTTGTATATTTTTATTTAATTCTTCAAGAGAAACACCATCTTTGCTATCTAATTTACTTTTCATTCTTTCTCTCATCTTAGCATTTTTCATATTTTGCTGCATATGTTGATTAAACGCATTCATATTAACTTTACCACCCCCTGGCATTCCAGGCATACCCATTTTATTTAACATGCCTTCTAAATTACCCATTCCAGGCATATTTTTCATTTTGTTCATTAATTCACTTGCCTCTTCAAGTAATTCGCTTTCTTTAATATCGCCACTCTTAATTTTATTATCTAATTTACTACCAACATTTTTAACTAAATTCATTATTTTATTAGGGTTACTTAATAATTGTTTGAATATGGAACTCATATCAGCATTAGATGGGTCAATATTAATATCTAAATCATTATAAGTTTCTTCAGCAATTTCTTTTGCTAATTTACCTAATTTACCATCCATCATACCAGTAATATGATTATGGATATCTTCAGCATTTGGTAAATTTTTGGCAAAATCATTTTTGAAATTATTAAAATCTTTCTCTCTAGATTCCGGATTTGTGCCATCATCATTATAATTATTTTCATATGATACACCTTGATTATCGCTATTATCATTTGACTCGTTTTCCATGTTAAAATTCATATTTTCAAACATTTTTGACATTTCACCAATTGTATCTTCTAATTTGCTTTTAAACTCATCTTCATTAATAGCTTCAAATAATTTTGCTGTATCACCAAAAGATTTTTCATTATTAACACTTGTAATAACGGTAAATAATATTAATTGTAAATATTTCCAAATGGTTTCTCTCGTCTTATCACTTATATCTTCATTCCATAATAATTTAAAATCTAAATTTGGAAGAAAATTAGTATTTACTTCTTCATTTGTAAAAATTTCATTATTTTGATATAGAATATCGAAAAATCGTTCAGGAAATACAGTTTTACAATAATCAAATAATTCTTTTATGTATGTATTATATTCTTCTTCGTCTACAACATCTTTAATAAATAGAAAAAGTTTTTGATATTTATCTTCTGTAATAATATCGGAAAAAGTAGTATGTAAATCATTTACAAAATCTTTAATAATTTTATTGAATTCATTTGGTATTTCTATATTTTCCATAATAAATTATAATTAAGTATGTTATAATTTATTTAAATTTATTTATTCATATAGATATATTTATCTATTATACATACCTATTATAATTAAGCATGATACATATCGCATATTTTTAATAGATTTTGAATATATTGTAAATTTTTTTTAAGATTTTCTTCACCCATTTGACTTGTAATCTTTTTAATATAATCAATCTTATCTAATATTTCTTTTTGGGATTCCAAATATTTTACATCATCATTGAAATCTTTTGTCATAAAAAAATTAATATCACCATTAGTAATAGGTTCTCTATATGGGTCGCAAATATAAATTTTCCAAATACGGATAATAATTTTTGGATTCATTTTTCTAATAGATTTTAAATAATTAATAGCTGTTTTAATATCCATATCTTCAGGAAATATTCTCTCAATATCATCCAAATAATCATTAAAATGATTGTTGAAAGCACTTAAAATATCAGATTTTTCCATTTAATTAATAATAATATTATTGTATTTAAATATTATTATCAAATATTTATTTTTATATATTATTTTATATCATTTTCTTTTTTCTATTTTAATTTTTATCCTCGATATTATCTTATTGGCGTTGTTGTTGCTGAGAGATTAAACTATCGCGTTCCGCTTTTGCTTTTTCCAAAGAACCTGAATCTACTTTATTTGGAACATAATCATCTGGTGGTGTTTCAATATTATCTGTATATTCTAATGTTACATTGTTTCTGAGCTGTCTTAAACCACCATCTCCTTTAGCAGATAAAGAATCAACACTCTGGTCTAGAAAACTAAAATTATCTGACATTACACCAAAATTATTTATATCATTAAGAGAGAAAGCCATCGGTTCTCTTGGCATAAAACTATCTCTACTATTACTTTCCATTTGTCTTGGTTGAATATGTTCCAAAATTTGCTTTCCAAATAATACTTGACTTCCACGATTTAATAATAATAAAGCTGGAACTTTTGTAATATTTGGTGGCAATATTAATTCTTTTTGATTTTCTAATATAATGTAAATACAATTATCTTCTTTTTTAATACGATTATCTATAGATACAAAATGAATATCTTTTTTTGCTTGACTTTGTGCTAAAATAGGTAAAATTTCTTTACACTTTTCACAATAATTACTATAATATAGAACCATACTCATATTATATTTTTTATATTATTTTGATAATGAATTTTTAACTTATTTATTTATAAAATTGATTTAATAATATATTATTATTATTTATTAATAAGAGAGAAATATGGATGTTTCTATTACTAATATTGTTGATGAAAATAGAGAACTTAAATTTACGCTTGAGAATGCTAATGTTAGTTTAGCAAATGCGATTAGAAGAGTTATTTTAGCAAATATTCCAATTATTGTTTTTAGAACAACACCTTATGAAAAAAATGACGCTGAATTTCTTATTAATACAACACGTTTTAATAATGAAATTTTAAAGCAACGTCTTAGTTGTATTCCTATTCATATTGATGATATGGATACTCCAATTGAAGATTATTTACTAGAAGTAGATGTGAAAAATGATACAGATAATATAATTTTTGTAACTACAGCAGATTTTAAAATTAAAAATATTAAAACAGATAAATATTTAAATGATAATGTTTTAAAAAGTATTTTTCCACCAGACCAAATTACTGGAGAATATATTGATTTTGCTCGTTTACGTCCAAAAATTAGTGAAACTATTGATGGAGAACATTTAAAATTTAATTGTAAATTTAGTAAAGGTATTGCTAAAGAAAATAACAGTTTTAATTGTGTATCTACATGTGCATATCGTAATAGTCCAGATTATGAAAAAATAGAACAAGTGTGGATTCTAAAAGAAGCATCAATTGATAAAGAAAAAGAAGATGTAGAATTTCTTAAGAAAGATTTTATGCTTTTAGATGCTAAGCGTTATTTTATTCCAGATAGTTTTGATTTTACTATTGAAAGTATTGGAATTTATGATAATAAGACTATTTTAATTAAAGCAATTGAGATTATTATTCAAAAATTGAAAAATCAAGTAGATATTCATTCAAATGCGAATGAATTTATTAAAGTATCAGAAACAACAATGAATAACTGTTATGATATTATCTTAGAAGGAGAAGATTATACACTTGGAAAAGTTCTAGAATATTTATTTTACAGTGATTATTTTGAAAATCAGCAAATTCTTTCATTTTGTGGATTTCAAAAACCACATCCACATATTGATGTAAGTATTATTCGATTAGCATATAAGAATGAAGTAGAAGTAGAAAATATTACAGCAAATTTACTTGAATGTTGTAATAAAGGAATAGAAATTTACAGTAATCTTTTAAAACAAATTAACAGCCAAATGTAAATTACTATTGAAATATTTATAATAAATTAACTAGTTATATAATATTATTTATATTAATAATAATATTATAAATTTTGTAAAAATTATTTTTCTATTAAATTTATTTTTCCATTAAATAGTTGGTTTTCCAGCATCACTTAATAATTGATTTAATGCATTTTTTATTATAGTATTTTCTGCTTCTAAATTTACTACTTTATAATTTAACTCCTTAATAGTTTGGACTAATAAAGGAATCATTTCTATATAATTTACATGATAGATATCAGTTTGTGGATTTAGTTTAGCAAAATGACTTAATACTGGGTCTTCAATTAATTCTTGTGCGATAAAACCATATTCGTCAAAGTGTTCTACATCTGTTAAATCTGGTGCTGGGTCATCTGTTATTAGGTTTGGATGCTTTTTATAAAATTTGGGTTTTAATTTTAAGATAGTATTAGTAGCATTAGATACATCGGTTTCATAACTTTTTAATCTATCATCACTGGTATTAGAAATTACAGAACCCGTGACATACATATTCCCACCAACTGTTAAATTTCCAGATATATCAACATTATAAAGTCCTCCAGGACTATAATTTAATTTTTCTATTCTCACTTTAGAATATAGTCTACTTAACCATAATTTAGCTTGACTATCTGAATGTTCCATAGTTCTTATACCAATTTTGAAAAAATCATCTTTATCGAAGTTAATTAATACTTGTCCTCCAATAGCTAAACTATCATAAGCATCAGAATTATCCCTATAATAATGACCTTGTAAAGTATAATCATAATATATTCCTGATGGTTTATAATGTCTTACAAAACCATAAAATATAGCCCGTTCATTTAATTCTGAATTATCAACCGATTCATTAGAATTGTGTGCTGTTCTTAATAAAATATCTATACTATATTGTCCAGTTGTATTTATTTCAAATTCTTCCTCGTGAATAGAACGATCATATGTAATATCATTACTTATAGTTTCTTCCCATTTATAAAATGTATCAGCTTCTTCGGAAACTGAAGAAGCACTTTGTCTAGCTGATTGTAATAAAGTTAAATCTGCTACTAATGTAGAGCTAGTTTCTATTGTACCAAAAGGAACATTGGAAGATGATCCTGAAGCACTTTCTAAAGTTGTTCCATCTGCAAATTGTATTCCTGATACTTGATTTAACCAATAATTATTATTTAACTCTATATTACCATTTACATTTAATGCTCCACTTATATCAACATTTCCAAATGAAACATCACTAAAACCATTTAAATTTGCTGAACCACCGCCACCACCACCAGAAATCCCTGTTAAAAGAGATCCATCTCCTACAAATTTAGTTGCGGTTACTATTCCATTTGCAATAGTAACATTATTTATATTTGCACTTTTATAATCATATTTATATAATTTAACAATACCGAAATTGTTTCCAGTATGATCATAATATGGACCACCAACCGCAATAGTTTTACCATTACCTGATAAAGAAACTGAGTAACCAAACTGATCATTTGTGGCACTTCCATCTATATCATTATCTAATTGACTCCATGAACTATTTATATTTTCAAATAATCTAGCATGACCGGAATTAGAACCATTAACATCATTATGTATACCACCAACAAGCAACCTATTGCCATCATTAGATAAAGATACTGAATGACCGAACCTATCTCCTGAAACTTCTCCATTTATATCAGAGCCTATTTGTGACCATTCAGCGAATGAATACCTATAAACTCTAACATGACCAGAATCTCCACCATTTCCATCATTATAAATAGCACCAATTGCTATTATAGTTCCATCACTTGACAAAGATACAGACCATCCAGAATGATCATTACCAGCTTCTCCATTTATATCAGACCCTAATTGTGACCAAATACTACCGTTCCATTGATATACTCTAGCATGTCCTGAATTGCTACCATTTTCATCATTTTTTACTGCACCAATTGCTAATATAGTTCCATCACTTGATAAAGATACAGACCAACCAGATTGATCATTTGCAGCTTCTCCGTCAATATCAGCGCCTAATTGTTGCCAAATACTACTATTCCATTGATATACTTTAGTATGTCCAGCATTGTTACCATTTCCATCATTATTTCTACCCCCAACTGCTAATATAGTTCCATCACTTGATAAAGATACAGACCAACCAGATTGATCATTTGCAGCTTCTCCGTCAATATCAGCGCCTAATTGTGTCCAAGATGAATTTGTATATTGAAATACTCTAACATGTCCTGAATCATTTGGTACAGCATCATTAAAAAGCGCACCAACTGCTAATATAGTTCCATCACTTGATAAAGATACAGACACACCGGATTGATCATTAGAATTTTCTCCATCAATATCACTACCCAATTGTGTCCAAGATAAATTTGAATATTGATATACTCTAACATGACCTGATTTTCCACCATTTCCATCATTATATATACCACCAATAGCAACGATTGTTCCATCCTCAGATAATGATACTGACCAACCGAATTGATCACTATTAACTTCACCATATATTGAACCAATTTCACCTATAATTTGTTCATTAACCATTGTTAAATTTTTACCAATATTCACACTTCCATTCATTGTAGTATTCTCAAGCATTGTATCATTACCAACAGTTAATTTACCTAAATTATTTGTTATTGAATTTTTATCTAAACCTAATTCTATATTGCCTGTATTATCAACTTTAAATACTTGTAAATTGCTATTTTGACTAATAATTAAATCATTTACTGAATCATAATACATTTTAAATCTTTCATAATTTACATTATTGCTATGTGTTCTTGAAAATATAATACCTGTTTCATAATTTTGTTTTGCATCTAATTTTAGATAACAATTATCTGTAGCGTCACTTTTAATATATAAAGTATCTGTAGGATTTCCAATACCTATACCTACTCTATTATTAACAGTATCAACTTTTATATTATCATTGCCAATTAGTAAACCATTTGACTTAATATCATTAGTATAAATATTTTGAGCTATAAGAGCTTCATCTATAAAAGCTGATTTACTAGAAAGTATATTAGTATCAATAGTTAGTTTACCATTATTATTTAAATAAATATATTCAGACAAGTAATATCTAGAATCTGTTTGTATTATTGTATTTTCACTTATTAATACTAATTTATTAGAACCCATAGCTAAAGCAACATGATCGCTAGTTAAGTAATTATTTGGATAACTAGTTGCTATATTGTTATGATACCAATTTATACCATCGCTACTATATATAATAGAATTATTTGCATCTCCACAGGCAATAAAATATTCATTTGTGGAATCCCATATTACTGATTTATAACTTATTCCAGATGTTTCAGTATCATTTATGTTTCTAGTTTCTTTAAAAAATAGATTGGCTATATTTGTATTATCACCAGAATAATCACTATATAATAATCTATTTCCAACAATTACTGTTCTTTTTAATGTTGATGAATATGCTATATCATAGAAAGTATAATTAATATTTGTAAGCTGAACATCGTTATAATCATATACAGGTGTTATTTTAGTCCAGTTATTAGAAAGAGTATTACTAGTATTATAAAAAATCCTTCCAGTATAATTACCACTTTGCGTAATTAATATAAATTTATTTAGATTAGAATCCCATGTTACTGGGAAAATACCCTCTCCCTCCCAATCAGGTAAAAATTCTGTTTGACCATTATTAGTATTTGTAACATTCATATTAAATGTTACGCCACCATCTATTGATTCCCATAATCCTTCTTTGCCATTACCACTTCCTGTAAGTATTATTGTATTCAAATCTGGTGAATATGAAATATAATTTGGGCAAAATTGATAATTCATTCCATTTACTGTTGAATTTATCCAGGTAATTCCATCACTTGAGTAATATACAGTTTGAGTTGTTTTACTTCTAGGGTCAGTTCTTGTATTTGTAATAAAAAATTTATTAATTGAATCGCCTATCCATTTTACATAACCATTTACATAATCTGTAATAAAATCACTGCCATTTTGTTGTGCTATATAAAAACGTATACCATCATTACTATATAAAATATTATAATTAGTTTTTAATACATATCTATTTAATGTGGGTGAATATGCAATTTTTTGAAAGGTAGTAGGTGTAGAATTATATTCAAAAATACTATTATTACAAGGATCTATTTTATCATATGATAAATAATTATATGTATTTACTACATTAGTTTGCATAATTCCCCCCGATATATTTAAAATTCCACTTATATCAACATTTCCAAATGAAGCGTCACTAAAACCATTTAAATTCGCTGCTCCACCACCACCTCCACCAGATATATTAATACCTGTTAATTGCGATCCATCTCCAATAAATGTAGTTGCTGTAATATTTCCACTATTTATTGTAACACCTTCAATTACAACACCGTTATTTGTAGTATTTTCATTTATTGTATCTATTGTTAATGCGCCAGATGCTGTTATATTACCACTATCACCATCTATTAATAATTTAGTTCCATTATTATTTTTTATTTCTAAATCAGTAAAATTTCCTTGTCCCGATGCAGAAATAACATTTCTAGTTCCAACATTGAAATTACTTGCTTTAATCGTATGAGCATTTAAAATGTTATCTTTAAGTGTAACAC
>CERM01004265.1_pt1 | contig 27626 bp, 15 predicted proteins | sample 530791 | NCBI WGS metagenome assembly CERM01 (sample SAMEA2620970, study PRJEB7988) | marine metagenome | biome: marine biome (ENVO:00000447); feature: surface water layer (ENVO:00002042); material: "saline water (ENVO:00002010), including plankton (ENVO:xxxxxxxx)" | depth 5 m | reverse complement strand
GAACTATTCTTAAGTCAGCTACTAGCTTTACTGTTAAAGATGTTCTTATAGTAGCTCCTGTTACTCCTGAGTCTGTTAATGCTACTTCTGTATTCTCTACGACCTTTATATTAATCGTGTGACCTACAACAACCGCTGATTCTATATTAGCGTTAGAAGCAATAGCTGTAGCAAAAGCAGCAACAGTAGTTGCCGTATCCGTTGAGAAAGAAGTTGATATAGTGCTAGACCCCACCTTGATGGTTAAACCATTGGAGTAGGTATCTAAGTCTATATTGTCAGGAGTAGCATTTCCCTCTTGTCTTAGAATCAACTGATAAACCTGCTGTCCGAATCTATAACCTGAATCTACAATTGCGTTATTAATATCTCTCATTCCACTCGCATCATCTGATTTAGGAGCTTGATATTGTTTACTTTGAATCATCTTAATTATTTTTTATAAATATAGTTAATTTTTATTTTTGAGTTTTTAGTTATTTACAACCCTTCTATTTTAATTATTTTTTCTAATTCTTTATCAAAACTTTCCTCATCTAAGCCTTTCTCCATTTTCTCTAATTCTTTTTCAAGTTCTGTTTTTACCTTTTTTGATTTTTTAATTCCTAAAGCATGGTCACCATAACCTACAAATTTTCTAAGTGTTTTATTGTCAAAATTACCTTTATTTATTCTTTCTAAATTATCAATAGTTAATTTTTTGGCATTTTTAATTGGAAACCCTGTTCTTAATTCTACTGCAGGGATAGCAATATCCTCTATAAACTCATCCATTGGTATATCGCCTTCCTCTATTCCTTCTACAACAGCTTTAGTTAGTTTAAAAATAGCGTCAAAAACAGGGGCTGAGTTTATGCCAAAATCCTCTCCTTTTAGGAGGTTTACACCAGCAGTCAGCATATCTCCGAATACAGGTATACCTGAAAGGTTTCCAGCCGTAACCGAAGCCACGTAATCTTTAGCATCATCTTCATCTGGAAATAAAAGACCCTTACTGGCAGCAGTAAATAAAGTAGGAAGAACTACGTTAAACATAGCAATATTTTTAATGTCTTGAGATGTTCCCCTTCCCCTTACTATGTTTCTGACAGGAGTTGTCATTCCTTTTCTAAGGTACTGAGCAGGAGATGTTTTAAACATTGTAAACAACTTCATCATTTTAGACCCTCTTTGAAGGTCAGAAAGTTCAGAAGTAGAAGAAGATTGCTGAGTAGCTTCAGTAGCGTTTTCAAAATCAAACATAGCTTTTTCTGTAGCTTCTGCCCTTGACATTCCCTGCTTCATATATTTTTTCTTCATAGAAGTGTAATATGGAGTACCGCCAAGAACAATAGCTCCTATATCACCGTACTTGGTCATAAACATTAATTTATTTCTAACTCTTCCTCCTCCTCTGACAAGTTTGTTAAAGTCATTTTTATAATTTAAAGCAGTATCTCTATCGAAACCTGCTCTTTTTAGTCTGTCTCTAACGTAGTCAGATCTAGATATATCAATTAAGTCTCTTCTACCTTCTTTAGTTGTTAGCATCCTAGCGGCTTGATTTACGTAATCAAGAGTGTTAACCCCTTCAGCAGTAGCGTAAGCAGGGGCAGAGGTCATCTGTTTAACAAAAACTACAGGGTTTAATCCTAAAACTGCTGTGGTGTACCTTCTTCTTAATTTATCCATGAAGTCCATTGTGGCTTCATCAGCTTTTTGATTTCCTGCTAAAGATTTTATAAACCTATCTAGAACACCATTGACACCTGACCCAAACTTTTGCGTAATAACATTTTTAACACCAGAATCGTTAAAAGTTCTATTTAAAAACTTAACAGCGTCTGTATGAGTTATAAAGTGTTCCATTGAATCCATATAACCTAACATTGTTCCATCCATTCCTAAAGTTAGGTCTAGGTCTTTAGTGTTGGTTATTCTTTCTTTTAAAGAACCATTAAGAGTTGAAGCTATGTTTCTAGTAGGATTTAACATATCAACATCTTGATTAGGAGCGTCTATTCTTCTTATAGGAGAGTAGTTTTCATTAAAAGGTAAATTGAAATCATACTGTTTTCTATATTCATTATTAATTCTATTATAATAATTTGGGTAAAAATCATTATGAACCCAATCAGCATACTCTTGTAATTTAGAATCTTCAGCCACTAATTTATTAGCTGTATCTATTAAAGCTTTGTTAGCTGGGTCTTTTTTCATTTTATTAAATGTGTCAGCTAAAGTAGGGTCTTTCTGGAGATTGTATATATACATAGCCTGGTCTTTAGTTATACTTAAATAACCAAACTCTCCTGATGATATTCTATCTCCATTAACATCCCTTACAAACATTGTTTTCTGAAGGTCTTTGTTTACCTTTGAAATGTTTTTACCAAAAATAGATTGTTTCTTGTCCTTAATATTACTAGTGATGTTTTGAACATTTTTAGTTTTTTGAGACCTAGCTTTTTGAACAGGAACAAGAAATTTCTCCTTTAAGAAATCTCTTGCTTTTTGATTACCACCAACTTGTTTACCTGACAAATTGTTTATGTGGTTTAACAATCCAGCCCAATTTTCTATTTTAGGCACACCTAATCTAAGAGTGTCTATAAGCTTAGTAAAAGAAGCCTTTATTTCTTGAACAGTTGTTTTTGTAGAGCTTTTACGAAGATTAGGATTCATCTCTACGTCTTTACCCAAAATAGCAGTTTTTAAATCTGAAACACCCTCCTTGTATTTCTTAGCCCTTGCTTCTTTTTTTAGTTTTAACCACTGCCTACCTTTTGACTTATATTCTTTAATTGTCTTCTTTAATTCATTTAAAGATTCTATTGACTTACTATCTAAATCAGCAAAATCCAAAGTCATAAGAGTTTCTTGGTCTTCTATGGAAATATCGTTAAAATCTTTAACTCCTTTTAAAATAGAGTCTATTTTTTCAGAAGCCTCTTCTTTTGTAAGGTTTACTGCGTCTCTTATTTTTTGAAAAAACTTATCAATTTCAATAGCCACCGTACCTTGAGCATACTTACCTCCTTTTTTTCTAAAAGACTTAATATCTATTTCTTTCCTTATATCATCTATAACCTTAGCCCTAGCTTCTTGTTCTTTTTTGAACTTAGTATCCTTAATTATTTTAGAAATATACTCTGCTGTGCTTTTTAAAGTAGCAGGAGAACTTACACCTGCTAACTTGTTTGCAATAGTAGCGTTTAAAGCAGGAGATGCCTGTCTTAATATTTTCTTATTTGCAGATATAAAATCTTTAAATCTTTTTTGGATTTTTCTTACATCTCTAGCTGTTTTTGGCTTCTTGGTATCTAAAGACTCCTCTATTAAAGCCTCCAACTCTAGGTTTAACTCATCCTCTAAAGTGTCTTCTCTTTTTTGTTGCTCCCCTTTGGTTTCTTGCTCAACTCTTGATACAATATCATCTAAGCTAGAATCATCAATAAACTTTTGGTCTTCTTTTCTAAGTACCTTATACTCTTTACTTTTTATAATTTCCTTCTTAGCTTTACTAATAGCTTGCTCTAAAGAAATACCAACTTTAAGACCTTTTCTAACAGCAGCTAACAACAACTTAGCAGCAGGAGTTATTAAGAAAGGATCAGACAGAGATAAGTTTTTCAACTTATTATCCAAAGCGTTTACTTTTTCTAAAGCTTTTTCCAAAGAAGTCTTATCCATTTTAGAGGTCATCTCTTCTTTAGTAAAAGAACCCTCTAAATCTTTTTCTACTTCTTTTTCAGAAACCTTTTCTTTAGTTTCAATAGGTTCGGTTTTTGCAACCTCTGGGGTTGATTTTATTGGCTCTACTTCTTTCTTTGGTTTTGCTTTAGGCTTATCAATAGCCACTTCAATACCTTCTTCTTCAATAACATTCTCGTAAGCAACCTCTATATCACTTAAAGGATTTCGACCTATCATCTTTTCCTGAAGTTCAATACCCATATCTAGACCTACTTCAGGATTATTTATAATCATTTCTCCTGAAGGAGTGTTTATTCTTACACCTGAAACATTTCCATTCTCATCTTTTAAAATATTATCAGTAGTAATATCTTGAGTTAATATGTCAGCAGCCTTTCCAAGAGACCTACGAGTTCCTTTTTCAGTTATAAACACTTGGTCTCCCTGAACATCAATAACTCCCTTAGAGCCACCTATTTCTGCTTCTGAGCCTGAGACTTGATCCCTGAAGGCTTTTTCATTAACTTTTCCTGCATTTTCTCTAAAACGAGTAAGTAGTCTTGTTTTGGCAGTTGTTTTTTTAACTGTTTTAGTTTTGTTATCATAGTTTTCTATTTTTTCGATTACATCATATAGTTCTGATTCTTTAACTGAACCTTCTACTACGTTTTCTGAATCTATTAAATCATATATCTTATTAGTGTACTCTTCAGCTTGTGATTCATTTATAGACTCATTGTTTTTTACTTTAGAAAGTAAGTCGTTATTATCTAATACTTCAGACACCTCTTCAGCAGACCTTGCTTCTATGTATTCTCTAACCTCTTTGTTTTCTTCTTTAGCTAATTCTTTTATTTCTTCCGTAAATGTGTCACCTTCCTCTTGTACTTCTTCCTTAGATTCAGCCTCTAACTTTCTTTTGTTGCTTCGTAATAATATTTCTTTTCTTTTATTACTATTTTCTTCCATTTTAGCATCTAAATCTGAAATAATTTCAGGGTCAGACTCTTGTATTTTTTGCCTAGATAAACCTTTAAACTCCTCCTCTAAAGCATCTACTTCTTTTCTTTCTTCTTGAGTAAACGTGTCACCTTCTTCAACAACCTCTTCAGACTTGGCGGTAATATCGCCAGGTTCAACTTCGGTAGTTTCTTCTTTTTTTAACTCTGATATATCTATATCGTTCTCTTCTGCGTATGCCTCTAGCTCCTCTTCAGACATATCTTTTAAAGATTTAGGCTTTGACTTCCTAGCGTCTTCTATAGTCTTTTTAAGTTCTGATATATCTACATCATTTTCTTCTGCATACTTCTCTAGCTCTGTGTCTGACATATTATCAAACTTAGTAAGAACTTGCTCTTGCTTGGTTTTTTGAATTTCAGTATAAGCTTTTTCTACATCATTAAGCTGTGTTTGGTCTCCTGAATTTTTATAGTAATCCTTACCAAGCTTATACATGTTAGAAACCTCAGCACCTGTACCAAAAGTACCTGTAAGAATTAAAGTCATTAATAGCTTATCCTTAGCCTCATCGTAGTTTCTACCAAATGTATTTCTAAAAGTTTCTTTAGAGATAAAACCGTTTTTAAATCCTTGCTCTAGATATTCACCACCATACTCTTCTACAGTACCAGCGGTAGTAGCACCCATAACTCTTGTTAAGGGTTTTATAAATTTCATAAATTTAGCAGACTTACCTTTAGATAAAAGATTTAAAACCTTATCTGCTCCTTTAGCTCCCAAGAACTCTCCCATACCCATAGCAGCAGAACCCTGAGAGGTTAAATCAAAAGCAACGGCTTGTTCTAAGGCTTTAAGCCCCTCACCTGCTATACGTGCTGTTTTTTGACTTCCACCTAAAGCACTAACCAACTTTCCAATTTTACTTGTTAAGTTAATAGCCGAAGAAGCGTTTCTAGCAATCATTGAGGTTACTATTATCTCCCCCATTATCTCGGCTGAAGTACCAAATGTAGAACCAATTTTTTCTGCCATATTATCTACAGCAGAATCGTATTGATCCTCAGTCAATGTAACTCCCTCTTCATTCGCTATACGAACAATGTCTTTTTTAAAGTCTCTATCCGTTCCTACATTACCCACTCCTGGGATTGCCTCTGCAAAGCTTTCTCCAAAAGAAGTTATACCCTCTCCAATCTTATCTAAAAATGGAATATTAAACTCACTATCCTCAGCATTGAAAAACTCTCCCCAACCCTTAGCTACTGCCGATGGGTTTTCATTTAACAGTAAAGCCCTAGATAAGGCACTAAAATTTAATTCTGATTTTTCTTTTTCTTCTAAAAGAGAATAAACCTTTTCAGCACCTTCAGGAAGTAAGCCTAACTCTGCCATTTTTATGACGTTAGCGTCAGTCATCCTACCGTTCACAACACCATCAGGAAGTGTACCGTCTTTAGTCATTCTAGATATATCATCTCTAGATACATTACCAAACAAACCAAACTCTCCGTTGAAATCTACTTCTGATCTATCGCCAAAAAAAGCGTCTACCATAGAGTTGTCTATAGCGTTTAAATTGTCATATTCTTGCTTATATCTAGAACTAAATTTTTGAAAGTCTGTTTTAGCCTCTTTTGAATATTCAGCTTCTAAATCATTTACTAGCTTTTTTTTCTCTCCGTCTATCTCACCCGTCTCTGGATTTATAAAGAACTTTTCAGAATCTTCTCTAAATTGGCTTACATAATCTTTTAACTCATATATTTTAGACTTCTGCTCTGGGGTTCTTTCATTATAAGGTATTTGTCTTAACTTATAATACTCATCTATTTTAGGTTTTGCCTCATCAATTCTATCTGAATCTAAACCTAACGAGTTAATACCCTTACTTCTCATGGATTTTGAATAATCCCTAGCCGTAAAATCCCTAGCCTCCTCTATTGTTGCAGCATCACCCCTGTCTAAATAAACTTGAGATGAATCAGACAACATTTTGCTATAGTAATCTTTTCCTTGCTTATTTAATAGGTTATTCTTTCTCTCCTCTATTACCTGAAAAACAGAATTGTCATCTGCCTCAGCAGGAAACATGTTAGAAATCTCCTCTGTTGTTTTTGATAAATAATCAAATTTGTCTCCTAAAATATTATCAGCTTCAGACACAGCGTCTTCATACCAATACTTATCGCTATCTGCCGCCTCTTTAGCTTTTTTTTCGGGTTGATCAAAAACTTCGTCTGGGTAGTAACCTTTAGCTGATTTAAAAGCTAATTCCGCTTCTGTTCTTTCTTTAGGAAACTCTAAAGGAATATTAGTCTTCTCCAATTGAGATTCCAAAGAACCATCTTCCGATACAGATTCCGTATCTTCTTGAACCATCTCTTGAGATTCTTCCTGAACTTCTTCTTGGACTTTTTTTTTACTATCTTCTTCTGGTTGAACATCTAGTTCTTCGAAAGCCGAGTTGTCAAATTCTTCGAAAGCCGAGTTGTCAAATTCTTCGAAAGCCGAGTTGTCAAAAGATTGCTTTTTAGCCATTTGTTAGTTTTTTTTACCTTTTAAATAGTTCTCATACGCTTTTAAAGCAGTAGCTCTATTCTCTTTAGTGTCTTTTAATTTATTTTTTTTAAGCCAATTTTGAAGAACCGCTTGTACTTCAGGAGTGCTTTTACCACTAGACGGTAGTTTTTGACCTGTAAAGTCTTCATAAGCAGCACTAAAACCTTGTTGTGCTAAATAATTTTTAGTTTTTTCATACCACTCATTATACCTAGTTTTATTATCTCCTTTGTATTGCTGTGCAATAGACTTGTGAACTTTATGATAAGGTTCTAAAACCTGTTGACCTTGATTTTCTAAAACAGCGTAATATCTTTTTTCAGGTTTACCGTCTTTTACTTGATCTTTAAACTTTTGAGTTTTTAAAGACGCACCATCTATAGGCATACCTCCTAAATCTACATCTGAACTTGATTTATAGCCTTTAGGAAAAGTGTCTAAAATCATTGACTGAGATACAGTCCAATTTCCAGACTTAAAACCTAATTTAACATCAGCTAAATTAAACTTATTTCCTGCCTCTGCTCTGCCTCCTATACCCCTCATTGATTTATCTTTGGTTATGATGCGAGGATCATTTTCGTCTAAAGCGTAAGCTTGGCTAACAAAGTTACCACCTATCGGAACAGCTTCTGATGAAGGCTTAAACCTAAAACTTATAGAAGTTTCATAATTAAAGGTGTTTTGAGAAGCAACATCCCCCTTGTTGTATCCTATAGTTCCTGGTGCAATCTTTTCTCCAAGTTTGCCTTTAATACCAGTAGCCTGTTTAATTCCATAAGGGACATTAAAAGACGTTATTAATGGCGAGGGGTCAAAATCAAAAGCTTGAACAACTTCTGGAGAGCCATTAGGGTTGTAAGCCGATGGCTTATTAAAAGCTGTTCGTTTTTTACCCAACATAGCTATTTCTTGATCTATTATTTCTTGGGTTTGTTCATCTGTCCAATACTTCCTAGCCTCTTCGCCATAAAACTTAATAGCATTATCTCTTTGTTTTAGAACAATTTCCTCTACTGCCTCTGGAGACTGAGCTAATGTATTAACCCTTATTCCGTCTTTTGTAGTGTAAAGAGATTCAGGTTTGTAACCTATTTTGTAAACCTCACCCGATATAGCTTTCAAAGCATCTGAAGCATCATATTTTTCATTTAATATCAATTCTGAAGTATCAAAATTTCCAGCTTGAGCTTGATTAACAAAATCAAAAATCTTCTGTCTAGAATCATCTGTATAGTTAGAACCTGGCTTGTTTACCAACTTCAACATCTCGTTAGCATACTTTTGAGCATCTTTTGATGAGGTAACATATTGAGCCATTTCATTCTGCTTTTGCTTGAGCTTAAGTGTGGCATCAAAATCACCTTTAATTATTGCTCTAGCATTATCTCTATAAAACTTCTGTAAATCATTAACCATTGGCTTGAAAGCTCCAACATCCCTGGACCATAACTGACTTGAATCAGAAACCTTAGCCATAGCATCAGTAACCTCTTTATCTTTCTTTTTTGCCTCAGTTAGTCTTTCCTTAAAATAAGGATTATAAGTACTCCCAAAAACCTGAGCTGCACCTTTTCCTTGTCCTGTAGATAAACCTGTAGGGTTGTTTTTCTTTGCCATTATAGTTATCTTCTTTTTACAGACATACGTCTTCTTAACTCCTCGTACCTTTTATGATCCTCTGGAGTAAATCTTTTAGTTTCTTCATCACCTCCCATCTCAGGAGAATTATTAACCTGTGGAGAAGAAAAAGGTGTAGACCTTACCTCATCCATAGCTTTTGCTCTTTTGTACGAATTATATATTCCTAAGTTGTCTGAAATCATTATACTGTAAAATTAGTATCAGGATATACATTATCATAAATCCCTCTTAAATAATTGCTTTCCCTCATTAATGCTTGTTGTTTTGTTTGGTAGGGTAATACAGAAGAAGCGTTGTTTACATTACCTGTATTTTGAGAAACATCAACGGGTGGTAGATAACCACTAGCAATAGTAGAACCAACAGTATTATTAGCACCACCCGAACCACCTAGATTATTCATATACTGATTAAACATAACAGCGTCTAACCCCATTTGAGAGCCTGACTGAACACCACCCATAATATTTTGCATTCCTGCTCCTGTCATAGCCTCTGCTGCCGCCATAGTTTCTTGATAAGGTTGAGCTTGGTTATAATCAAACTGTTTATCTTTAAAACCTGCAACAACGCCTCTAGTGTTTTGCAAAGCCCTCTCATTAACCTGTCTTTGTTGAGCATCCATTGAAAGCATATTTCTATAAGCGTCAACCGCAGTTTGCTGAACACCTGCTAATCCTGCCAACCCTGCTTTTCTATCTCCCATAGCATCCAAAGAAGCCTGCTGAGACCTCATAACATTATCAATATACTGTTGCTTTTGTTCTGCAGGCATACCTCTTAATGCTTGGATTTGAGCATCGGTTAAACTATCTAAAATCTCTTGAGGGATTTCATAATTTGGTCTATCCATAGAGTTTCTCAACTGATTACCCTTTACAGCTTGGTAGATACCTGTCCCTGCTTGAATTGCTGCTGGTGCTAGTGTTAGTGCTAATGGTAGTGCCATATCTTTTTCTTTTTACTAATTTATGAAATATATATTATCTATTACTTCTCTCCGACAATGAGTAATTAATACTCGCTGCGAATAGTCTTTCTTCCTTAGTTGAGTCGTTTATTAATTTAACTAATATACTAACATCTCTCATTGAATCACCCTCTATTAATGGGTTATCTACATTAGGTGTGTTCTCGTCTTTCCAGAAAGGTGCGTAATGGATGTTTTCTTTACTATAAAGTGTGTGACCTTGACCATAAGCTACAGAGAAATCATCTTTAGTTAAATTACTTCTCTGACCTCCTTGAGTAAATATATCTCTAACCTGCCACACAGAATCAGACTCCTCACTTAACGCTTGGAAGACTTTTACATTACTTGGGTTTTGATTAAACACAGCCCAAACTTCACTACCCCTCTCCTCTCCGTAGAAGCTATTTCTCTTTGCGTTTGAGGTGTTATGCAGGTACGCTTGACCGTTTCTAAAACTTAAGAAGTCAACCCCTGCTCTTATCATACATTCTGGATCGTAAGAATAGAAAGATGTCCAATGACCCGTTTTCTCTGAGAACCCTAAAGTCTCGGCAGGAATAGCCAACAACTTCTGCCTGTCTAGTGTTATATCACCTGCTACACTGTTTACTATAAATGTACCATTAGATAAATCTCTTACAATTTGGAACTCTGTTGGTACTCCTAGCTTATTAGCAGAGTAGAGAATATCAAAGGTAAATGTGAGACCATCCCTAGTTTCTGTAATCTGATCTGCTTGAGAAGCTACTAACGCTAGTTCATCAGGAGTAAAACCTTCCGGTCTGCTAACACTTCCAAAAGCAATAATGTATTCATCAAAATTCTCATCAAACACACCCCAAACTTCAGGAAGCAAATTAAATGCTGAGTAAAAATTACTCTTACTCTCAAAGTATCCGTGCATTTTATTATCAGACAAAGGAGTGATACCATCATTTGATAGCCTCAACACCTTTCCATTTCTAACATCAAACCAATACCTTCTGCCTTCGTTTTCCACAAAGCTTTCAGGATTTAAAGTACCGTAGTCACCCTTGTAGTATATTATCTTAGATAAAACCCTAGAAGAAGAAGCTATAGTTCCTTTGTCAAATTGGTCAAAAATTACATTTTCCTCTACCAATATCTTTCCTGACTTTGTTTCTTGGTAGCAGTCTAACCTCTTGTCTTGAGAGAATAGTTTTTGAATAGAACCATACTTTCTGTCATAAGTCTCAAATGCGGTATCAAAGAAGCTGCTTAAGCCGTTTATATTCGTTTCTGGTATAAACCTATCAGAATAGTATATAGTTGTTATCCTGTTAACCCTCTTAGCGTTTTTATCTACAATATTAGGTCTCCCTATATCCGATATTTTAGACTGCCAAGAATCAGAGTACAGCTGACTATCTATATTTACATTGTAAATTTCTAAACCTGAATTTATAGACCTTTTTCTATAATAAGTGTCACCACCCCTTAAAGTACCCTTAGCAGGCGTGGAAGAAGGATTAAGAGGATCTTGATTTCCAGTACCACCCTCATGGTAATTAATAACATTACCATCGTCATCCGTGTGCTTTAAAACCCTAAAACACTCTCCTATTTCATAGTATATATTTTGAGAAGATTCTAACTTAGGTGTGTAAATTTCAAAAAACACACCAGAGCTTAAATCTAAGTCATCTATGTCATTTTTAACTCTTAGTATACCAGTCTCAAAAGATAAAATACTTAAATCTATATAATCATCAAAAAAGGTTTCACTACTATCTCTAATTAACCTTATTCTGTCTCCAGGAGTGAAGTCGTAAACCAAAACAGAACCAGGGTTAGACGTTTTATATTCCTCCGTCAAATTAGTTATATCTAAAACAATAATACCAGCATCGTTAAAACTAGTACCGCCATCCTCATAAGTAACTTCACTTGTATACCATTGTAAATATTTACTTGAAGAAGTGTTTTCTGTTCTAACAATCTGATAATGAGTAGCCCAATCAGGGGCTAAGTTTTTTATTTCCCAACTTACAATTGGAGCTGTTTTTATTGTTTCTGAGCCTTCTGTATAAAAAGGCAAAGACAACTCTATCCCGGGATTTGTAACACCACTCCTGTTAGCTCTATCGTAGTAAACAATACCAAAGCTATATACGCCCCCGTTTTTTAATCTAGAATTAGAAGCAGAAATCTCAGTTGAATAAACAAAAGCATCTAACTCGGTTGTGTCTTCGTCGTTTAATAAATCCTTACCTATAAACAAACCTTTACTCCTAATAAACGGCTCAAAAGAGCCACTTTCGGTTTTTGGTAAAACAGGAATAAAAGTTAAAAAAGACTCACCTCCTCCAGGTGCTAACGCAGTTGTGTAGTCATAAACTATAAAAGTAGCCTTACCCCCTGTTTTTGTTTCTTGAGTATCACCACGAACACTAACTACAGAAACACCCTCTACAGGTTCTCCCGTAGGTGTTATGACATCCACAGTAAGTTTAGTTCTTGAAAAGTTTTTTATGTCTGTGTTTTTGTTAGGCACTAAAAACAAAAAAGTTCGACTTCCTGTTCCTGTGGCAACAGGGAAAACTAAGTCTGTACTAGTAGTGGTTAAATCTATAACCGATTGAAAGCTTTGTGTTTCATATTGATAAGCACCCACTTCTATATTTCTAATTCCCGAAGCCCCTACGCCATTTATATTTGTGCAAAAATAAAAACCATTATGGTCTGCCACTTGAGTAAGAGTGCCTCTTGAGTTTCTACCCGTAGAATAAAAAACGACAGCGTTTTCTATTCTTTTTTGACCTAAAGCATCAGCCACGCTAGTTGGGGTGTAAACACTATCATCCTCGTTTATAAAATCACAAACATAACCAGCTATATTATCAATTTTAGCAGATATTTTTGGCACTGACAAATCAGCAATAACAATTTCTATATCTTCAACCGTTACACCATCTTTAACAGTTATCTTAAATTCTTTTTTATCAAAAGCTTGATAGCTTCCATACGCTGATCCCCTCGTTGAGCCTTTGTTTATTGAATTTACATACGTTGATGTTCTTTGGTAGGCTCGATTAGCAAAGTCCGCAGATGTTGTAAGGTGAGAAGCAACCCTTAATATATAAGTTCCATCAGGAACGTCATCAATCTCAAAAGTAGAATAAGCTCCAGAGCTTCCGTGAGGAGTGTCTCCACTGTTTTCTATAGCCGACCTTATGGCTTTTTTAGCCCCAGAAGAGTCGCCTACATATATGTTTTTTGTTCCTTCTTGGTATCTAACATAGTTAAATTTAGCCTTTACTTGTTTAGACACGCCAAAAAAATCTGTACCTGCCAAATACACCACAAAGCCACCCAGAGGGATTTGCTGATGATAATTATAAATCATTCCAGAGGAGGTAACTCTTCGGGAATTGTTGTAACCACCAAAAACAGGAATCTCATTACGTGAATCTTTACGTATAACCTGATTCATTCCGTATTCGTCATTATAAGATAGGTTAGGGTTGGAAATCCTAACAAACCCTTTTATTTTGTTTTTAGAAGTGGAAAGACCTTTTTCATAATCTACCTTCAAGCCTAAATCAACGTCAACATTATCATAACCCTCTGTTATATTTCCATAAGTTATTCTGTTTCCCTCTATGTATTCTTGAGCTTTGGCAATTTGAGGAAGAGAATCAAAAAGCTTATTAGACTTTGGCAAAGATATACTATTGTAATACTTATCATTTTTAAAATCATAAATGTAATTACTTTCACGATCTCTTTCATAATCATCAGAGTCTTGGTCTACAACCTGAACAAAATCACCTATATTACCAAACCTAACAGCCAAAATAACTCTCTCTACAAGAGAGCCGCCTCTAGGCACTGTTACACGAATAACATTTGAGCTATCAGGAATAGCCTGAACAGATATGGGGGAATAGGCACTTTCTTCTTTATCGTCATAAACATAAGCAGCCTTAAACTGAACAATCTTGTCAATTAAATAATTAACTTTTTGTTCTGGGTCTGTAATATACTCAAAAGTAGGAGGGAATAAAGGAGGGTATTTAATAGCGTCTATAATATCTTCGGTTAGAGTACCAGGGTAAGTCTTTTCTCCTAAAGGGGTTAACTTCGTTTTTGGTCTTGCTGTTTCTATATTTATTTTACGAGGAGGGTTAAAGCCATCAGTGAAATATAATAAATGATTGTCCTTATCAAACTCTACTACATTATGTCCAGTTATTAATTTATCAGGCTGAAAGTTAAAAAGACTTGTAATCATAATCTTATTAATCTTTCCCTCTACGTGGTTATACTCAAATATACCGTGATTGCTTTCTGAGTTATAAACGAAGTAATAACTTAAGTCTCTTAATTTATCCCAACATGATCCTATAACCTTATTAGTACCTGATGGTAGTTCTGTATTTGGTATAAATGTGTTACCTTGAATGTTTTCCGCAGAGTAAACTCCACTATCAGTAGAAGAGCCAATCCTTACATTAACATTTTTTCTAGAAAAACCAGGTTGTATTAATCTCTCTTCGGTATCTAAATCCATACCGTATAAAAACTGTCTCTTCTCGTAACCCATTTTTTAAAATTTAGGTGATGCTTTATTACCTTTTCTAAATGCCTGCAAGATGTCCTGAACACTCATAGATGACATCCTAGACCTTAACAATTTTTTATTACCACCATAAAGCTGTCTTTTTCTTTCTGACACGCCCGCTCCAATGTTAGCGTTATTCTCAGTAAACTTCCAATCTATCCAAGATTTTATAGTTTCAACAGCAAAAGGATGTACAGTAAACTCTCCGTTTGTTTTGTTAGGGTCTGCTAAATATTCTAAAGTGATAGTAGAACCACCCCTATATTTGTCTAACTGAATCTGCTGGTAGTTTTTATCTATTTTAAAACAACCATTAGAATTTCCTCCACCACCTAAACCATAGTATCTTCCTACGTTTTCACCATTTGTATAATGAACCGAAGAATACTCGACATTACCAATATTATAATTACTAGAAGAGGCGTTATCATCCGAACTTTTCTTTCTTGCAATTCTTTTCCCACAATCGTTTAAGGTTCTATTTAAAGCTATACCATCATTAACGCCTATCTCCCTAAAGTATCCGTGCGAATCTGTAAAACCTATACGTATATAGTTCAAGTAGTCATCAGGAAGGTCTACGGTGTCTATCTCAGAAACCGTAAGTTCTTTTACAACTGGAGTCCCTATAACGTCGTAATGAAGCTCTCTTAAGCACGCTATGCCTAATTGAAGTGCTTGGACAAACCTGTGTTCTGTTCTACCCGTTTCTATTAAAAACTCCCTAACTACTTTTTCTAGTTCCATTAAGCTTTATTATTATCGTTTATATCATCTTTAGGAATCTGTCTCTGCTTCATATAAAGCTCTACCGTAAAACCAACTAAAGCTTGTTGCATATCTAAAGGAATGTCAACCTCTGGGTCTATCTCTTCAGACTGAATACCACCTGCTAGTTTTATTAAAATATTATCAACACAATCTGAAGATTTCAAATTAATAAAATACATCTTGGTGTTTTCTACAAAATAAGCTCTTCTTCCTGCTAGTTTATTAACCAACAATCCCCTAGATAAACCTAAGAAGTTTGGGTTGGTAGGAACAAAAGTGTCAAACTCTGAAGTAACATTAGAAACCTGAACTATACCCATTCCTAAAGGAAGACCAACATAGGTAGAGGGTATTTTTATATACTTCATACCCCTATACTTATCCTCCTTTACTTTTTCTACAAAGCTATATACAAAACCACCGTCTATCCAACTAACGCCCTCTGCTTTATTCTGATAAAAGCTTTGTTTTACCATCTGACCAAAAGCTTGATCAACATAAATCATTAACTCATCTTTTCTAACTTCAGAGTCTGCAGTAGGTGTTCCTCCCTCTATAATTCTTTGTGCTTGCTCAGCTATTATTTCCCTAGTATCTCTTGTCATTTTATAAATGTGTTACACTCCTTGTTGTTTCATTTGTTCGGCATACTGAATCAATTGAGGCTCTCTTAGGTTAATACCCAAGTAAGAGGCGCACATCATAACAATTTCATTAACAACCTCATCTGGAGCTTCTAAATCAATAGAATTAGTAGAATCATAAACAGGTCTTCCGTTTACCAATGTAAAAGCCCAATAAGGGGTAATAGGTTGTCTTAAGTAGGTAAAATCAACAACACCTATATTTTTTGGATATATCTGTATGTGGTCTTTATAAAAAGCAGCTATAACGTATTTTTTAGACTTTATTCTTTTTGCATAAATACTAGAACCTAAAAATGAAGAAATCTCGTTATCGTCAACAATATCAACCATACTAGGCATAACAACAGTCTCCCCATCCTCCTCAAACTTATAATTGTAAACCAAACTCGAAAGGTGTAGATAGTCGTTAGGCAAAGAAAGTTTACCGTCAGTACCGATAGAAGAAAACTCTTTTCTTACTAATAAAAACTTGAGATCGTCTGTTACTTTTTGATTTTTCTGCCAACCTGTTTTTACCTGATTAACGTCTTTCAGGTTGTTATACCTTTTCATCGTCCACTCAGAAAAAGCCCTATCTATAGATAAGTTAAACTCTTTAGGGGTGATATTTCCAGATTGGTCTTTATCAGCTAAATACTTTAAGAAGTCGTATACCTTATTTATATCCATTAAGCACCATATTTAACAAGTCTAACGCTTCTGATAGAAATGTCTCCAGCAGAAGAAGATGTCATAGAATTAATCTTTAAATCGTAACTATTAGACGTAAAATCTAAAGAAGAAATAGAGTCATACTCTAACTCAGGATTATTACCACCTAAAGTTAAAACACCATCACCAATAAGACCTGTGTTTGAAATATTAAACAGCGTAACCCTTGCTTTGAACAAAACATTATTAGGAGAAGTTAAAACTGTATTATTTAAAATAGTAGTAGCTCCAAACATAATAAAAAGACCCTTAGCGTTGGAGTTGCCAGCGAAATACCCACTAATTTCCAACTCTAAACTTTCTCCTGTTAAAAAAGTGTTAGGGTTTATTGTGTATGTGTAAGCCGTCTCTGTCCCGGTAGTAGAGTTAAATATAGTTAAGTCTGTGTCTAAAGTGGAAGCATAAGCGTTAGAAACCCAAGACCTAACTCCTGCGGTTGTAGAAGAAAGTATATAGCCGTTAGCACCAGGGTTACCCAATACAGGTTCTTTCGTAGCTAAATCTGTCGTGTCTACCAAATTAACACCTGCCGTATCTCTTAGAGTAACAACAGACCAAGAAGAAGAAGAAGATATATAGGTAGCTTTTAAGCTTACATTCTCTCCCCCTATTTGAGCCTCTGTTAGTGCGATTCCAAATATAGTGACATTGTTTTGAGCTGTAGAAAATGTTGCTTTGTAGTCAACAATAAATGTGTCACCATCTATAGGTGAACCCCCTAGGTTGTAACTCCAAGAACCTGTTAAAGTACCCGTTCCTGTAAGAACTATATGACCTTTATCAACGCCCGGTTGAACAGTCACAGAACCTCCTCCAACTGTTAAGGTGGTAGCCTGAACGCCTTGTATAGGAGTTGAAATACTAGCTGATCTCAATGAAGCAACCGATAAGTTGTTCCCTGGGCTTCTAGATATTTCGTACCATTTATTATCAGACGTACTATACTGAAGAAGTATAGCGTAATCTTTTGTCGCTGTAAGAAAATCAGCATTATTAGCTAACTCTATGTTACCACCCTCTTTTACAGTAGTAACTTTAGCAGATTCCTTACCTCTTATAATAACGACATCTCCATCGTTAAATATTCCTGCATCTATTGCTGTTAAATCATCTGCGGCTATAGCACCTTCGGTTTGAACACTAACAACAGTTGTAGCTCCGTCTCTAGGTAAAGAAATACTTCCCGAAGAAATTTGAACATCTCTTATAGAATAAGGAGAACTAGCAGCTTTTCTTAAGACACCCGATGTAATATCTGTTGCGCCAACTAAAGTTCCAAAAGCAGCAGTGGCAGAAGAGTTTAAATACATCTTATACCCCAACTGAGGATCAACCTCGTCAGAAGGATAAGCACCACCATCTAAGCTAGTAGCTGTTATTGTTGTAGCTCCCGTAAATGACAAACCTGCAGCTGTCCCGTTTAAAGAACTTCCCTTGTCTGCTTCTAGCGAAACAATAACATTACTTCCTGAAGCTACAGCAGTATACTCTGGAGTGCTAACATGAGAATTTATAGCCGATGCTAAATTAGTAGCCACATCTGCTGTAGTAGCCCCCGTTATAGGGCTTGCGGTATTAAAAACAGAAACTCCATTGTAGGATAAGTTTGTAATAGTGCCACCTGCAGCAGTTACAGAGACGGTTGAAACAGCAGCAATATTAGAGCTTAATGTTGATGAAACAATCATCTGTCTCTCGGCTGAATCCCTTCCTTCTTTATTATTAAAAAACTGAAGAGCTGTAATTAACGTGTCACTAGCATCAGTAAGGTAAATTTTACCCGAACCTGAACCTAGTTTTGATAACTCTGAACTAACTGACATTATTCGTATATTTTAATAGTTAAATAAATTTTTGAGTAAACATAAGTGGGATTGGAAATAGTCCCAAACTTTACATACGTTGAAGAGCCTGGTCTTGTAAAAACAAAGTTAAAAAACCCGTTGTCAGTTTTTACAACTTTAGGGCTTAGGCTCTTGTATCCAAAATTTTCATCATCTGAATCTATTGTCTCGCTTGTTCCAATAAGACTATATTCTTGAAAATATGAACTAATATCTACTTTATATGTAGAATTAGGAGATGTTTGAAAATTTTCAATTTTAATTTTAAAAGTTTCACTAATACTTCCAGTAGGATAAACAGAGTAAGTCCATGGGGAAGATACAGGATTTTTTAAATTTGTTGGATTTTGATGCAGAAAATCCTCTTTAGGCGTAAAAACGTGTCCAGAAGTGTTACCTTGGTTATCAATCTCCAACTTCATAACCATAAATTCCTTTGGAGGAACAATTGGAGTTGATGGAGGTATTTTTATATCATATTGTGTATTCGTACTTGTACTAGCCGAAGGTGTTACCGTTATAGAAGAATCTGAAGAGATAACACTACTTGTTGCTGTAGCAGCCGCTATATCAGCTAATATCGAAGCTGTAAGGGCTAAGGTGTATGTTGTTGTACTGCCACTCACTGAAGTGGATACATTAAGACCATTACCTGCTGAAACTACATTATATATGTTACCACCACTAGAAGATCCACCTGTTCCTGTAATCAGAATAGGGTCTCCAGTAGTGCAATCACACTTATCGTCACACTGAGCAACATCTTTTATTTGCTCTGTTAGTTTTGTAACAGCGGTTGCGTCTCCACACTCATAAGCTGTTCTTAAAGAGGCTAAATGAGAAGTTATTATAGTGTATCTTCCTAAAGCTAAATCAGCTAAAGTTTTATTCACACACTTATATTTCATGTACTCTCCAAAAACAGAGTTTATACAACAAAAAACATCACAAAGATTATTTTCACAATCTACGTTTATTGAGTCCGAAGAAACAAAAGAATCTGAAACAGAAAAACCTCCTCCAAAATCGTATAAAACGTGAGACTCAAAAGAAAAAGATTGTAGCTGACTATAAAAAGAATTAGTAGTTAATATAGGGCTATAACCTATTAAAGGGTCTACACCAGGAACAGAAGTGAAATACAATGTAGTCCTTCTTTGAACTATTGTCCCATCTACCGTAGTGTTTGGCATTGAACCCGAAACAAAAACAAAAGTTCTGTTTTCTGACTCATCATAGCTTACATCCGTTATAGTATATTGACCGTTATTACCAGTTGAGCCAATAACATCAATCTTGTTTCCAGTAGTGAAAAACCCAACCTTATCGCCAGAAATAGCAAAATAACTAGCCGTTTGATTTAACGAGGTAATTAAAAACCTATCACTAGGAGTCACACCATCAACTAGATAATTAGTTGTATCAGCACCTTTTAACTCCGGGGATAAACAATTAGCTGTTAGTTGATTAGTTGCTTTTGGTTTTGTATATGAGTAGTTAAAAGTTTTAATTTTTGTAACGGTTGGATCTACTAAAGGGTCAGTTCCGTCAGTGGATGCGTATTCAAAAGTATATACACCAACCTCTGGAGTTCCGCTAGACAACAGAGGAACAAGTATTGTTGTAGTGTTAACTCTTTTTGTTGAAACAAGAGCGCCTGATATATCTGCTGAACCGCCTAGATTGTTATATACAATTCCGCTAGGAGCTGTAACTTTAATTCTACCTGTTATCGAAGATAACGATACACCTTGGGCGGTATAATCTGTTATATCGGTAAACTTAAAGACTTTTGAGCTTCCACCCAATAAAAACGATACGTTAAAATCTGTTGTTGTTAAAGCCATCTTTTTATAATAACATTATTGATTAGTAAATATACATAAAAAAAAAGAGAGGCTTATTGAGCCTCCCTTTAGGTATATAACTATGCAGTTTACTATTTTTTAGAAGATTCTTTTTTGTCTTTTTCTAAAAGCAAAACATCCTCAGCCTCTAAAACCATTCCCTCTATTTTTTTGTAAACTTCAGGATGGAACTCCAAATGCTGAGTAGCACCTTTTATTCCAGTACCTCTTTCTCCTAACATACCAAGGTTGTTAGCTGAAATACTTCCAAAAGCGTTTTTACAAACTTTTAAGTTTAAAGCCTTCTTGAGCATCTTATACTCTTTTGTTCCTTCAAACTTTTCTTTAGCTGGTTTCTTGTTGTTTTCTACAGCATCCTTAATTGACTTGTAAGCTTCTTTTATCTCCGTTCTCGTTGTAGCTAAATCTACAAAGAAATCTAAAGGCTCAGCATACGAAGGTACATCAAGTATTCTCGTTTTACCACCTATATTGTTATAGAAAGACCTACCACCTTTATCGTAAGAAATGATATTATCTCTTAACGCTAACGACAACACCTCTTTAAATCTTCTTGTTTCTGATTCTAACTCCTTCTCAAATCTGTAAGGGTCATAATTTATCATATCAAAAAACACACTTCTTGCACCTTTTATACTAGCAATAATTGTGTCATTATTAGCATTATCAAAAGCCACGTTTAAAGTGAGTGCCAATCCTTCAATCTCCTCAGCAGACAAGTCATTTACAATTTGAGATAAAGATAAAACCTTTTCCTGTCTCTGTAATTTTACATTTGTCTTATACTGACTAGAGTTAGACCTAAATATAGCTGACTTATTAGGTGCAGCAGTTCCTTCTTCGTGATTGGAAATATTATGATTAGTATACTCTAAGTACTTTTGCTTTGTAACCTCCATTGGATGAGAAATTAAATTACCGTCATTAAACAGTAAAACTCCTCTTCTTTTTTCTGCAGTTTCTGATTGCTCATCTACAAATATAGATGTCTCACCTACTGAGTATCTAATTCTTCTTAATCCTGATTGCTTGTTTCCGAAATCATCTTCCCACTCCATATAAACTTCATCCTCTGCAGGAATCTGATAGAAGGGAGGGTATTTTCCGTTTTTAGATTTAACTAGCGTATATACAACATTACGCATTCCTGGATTCACAGCCTGTTTTGGCTGTTTTGTTAATTGTGCCATTTTAATTTTAGTTTTAATTAATTTAAAGTCCTAAGACCTACTTCATTGATTTTTTACCTCTACACTTCCACTTTTTTCTTGATAAGTCATTTGCACAGGGTGGTTTTTTGCATTTTTTAATCTTAGCAGACCTAGCACAGTAAGCATCACCTTTAGCAGTTCCGGGACGAATTCTATCCCCACCACTTTTTGCTTTTCCTGCCTGACCATAAGAAACTTTTCTTGTTCTCCCCGTCTTACTGTCTTTTACAACTTTTACAAATCTTTTACCTTTTGCTGGTTTTTTGGTAGCCATATCAATTAAGCTTAGTGTTAATATTAAAAGAGGGATGAACTAACACCCCTCTTTTTTTTAATCCTTGTAGAATTATCCTTGCTTGATGTAAGCGAACTTGTTCAAACAGAAAGACTCTAGACCTACATTGTCCTTGTAGAATACGCTATAAGTATCCTTACCAGTGATTTTGTAGTTATCAATAATCTCCGATCTTTGGTTTCTTTCTCCTGTAGCAGGATTAACCAAGTAACGAAGTCTTAAGTGATTAGTCTTCTCTCCTGTTCCAGCATCTCTAGTCTGATCCATTGGAATAACAAGACCTTCGTTTGTGAAACCAAAACCATCAGCACCTAAAGTCTGAAGGTCATTGAAAGAATCAAACTTCTTCTTAGAGAAGATGTAGTCATCAATCTTGAACTTATCAAACTGGAAGTTTACGCTTGCCTCTTCAGAGAAAGTGTAGTTACCATAAGTAATAGCACCTGCAGTCTTGTAAGAAGCTAGAGTGTTATCAATCGCTATTGATAGGTCAATTCCTGGAGCTAATAGGTTGTTCTTAGAACCTTTTTGCTTATCTAAAACCTTAACTAAAGACTCAGCATCTTGCTTGTCCCAACCTGTAGCCTCAGAGTAAGCAGAAGTGTTTCCTTTTGATAGGATACCTGGTATAAGACCCTCTGTTAGAGAGATTGGTCCAGAGTTAGCGTCACCACTAGCAACCCAAGCATTAGCCACAGTATCGTTGTTAAGCTTCTCACCCAAAAGTAAAGTCAATTCCTTTTGAGACATGAAGTTTTTATACTCATCAGCCTCTCCTTTTAGGTAGTACATCTTACCTGCCTTACCGTCTTTACCTACAAAGTCAACCCAAGATAACATATCTCTTTCTGTTGAAGTAACTTCATAAGTTCCTTTTACAGTCTGAATTTGGTTAATCTCTTTTTTAACTTTAGTCTGTCTAGCTCCTGGCTGCATAGAACCTTCCCCGTAAGCGTTACCGTAGATAACGATTTCTTGAGCCGAACCTATAGCTGGAACACTGTCACCAGAATCCAAAGGCGAAGCCTTGAATGTTGTTGCAGTAACCTCGTCTATAATAGCCTTAATATATCTGTCAGCAGAAACAATTCCTGATGCAGGCTTAATTAAGATTAATTCCCCTCTTCTTGGAATAGTGATAGAAGTAGTAGTACTTCCATCATAAGGAGAAGCAAATTCTGGAACATCATATTTAGACGATGCAGCCATAGTGAAAGTTGCTTGAGCCCCTGCTCCTGCTCCTGCTGAAGTAGCGTAAAGCTTAGGGTAAATTCTTTCTTCCTCGTAGTGAGTATATTCCAAAGCAGAAACACCTTTTTCTGCTCCAATCATTGATAACATTCCTGTTAACATTTGATTACCAAAAGTTTGAGTTAATTCTGACTCAATCTCTGGTTTGTGTAAATCCATGGTAGTTACAAAGTTATAATCTGCTACTCTGTTAAAACTACCTCCTTGATATGGTAATGCCATTTTTTTTAGTTTTTAAAATTATCTAATTCCTTGACCTTTTAAGAAGCCGTCAATTATCTGATCCTGAACACTAGCATTAGAAGATGGTGCTTGTGATTTCTTAGATTTATCAACTACGTTGTTAATCTCCTTCACAGCATTTATCTCGCCTTTGTTAATGTTAGACTCAACTGCCGACTTTAATATTTGATCGAAAAAAAGTTCCTTGGCAATAGTCTCCTTCATATTATTATAATCTACACCGTTAGCACTAACGAAGTTGGTATAATACTCATTGATTCCATTCATCCTTTCTTGAACCTTTTGCTTCATCTCATCATTCAACTCAAACGTAAATTCATTATCCTCTCCGAGTTTAAGACTTACTGAGTTAAATTCTTTTACTGATTCTGAAACAGAAGACTCATAACGATTCTTCAATTCATCAAATTCTTTTTGTTGCTTCTCTATTAATTCCTTGTCATCTGTAGGTTTTTTCAAGTCTGGCAAAGAATACTTCTCATCATTCTTTACAGAATTTAAGAAATCTTTACTTTCCTTTTGCAGTCTATCATAACGTGCTAAAGCTGCTTTATGTTCGATTTTCTCATCGTCATCCATCAACTCTAAATCTGCATCATTAAGTTTGTCATACTCCCTTAATTTAGCATTTATCTCTGCTGTGGATAAGCCGTCTTTCATCTCTAACATCTTAGATAATGCTTGACGACCATCTAATGAATCAACATTTAGCGTCTTAACGTCTGCAATCTCTTTAATCTTATCCCAAGAGAATCCAGAACCTAACACCTTTTCTAGTCTATCTATACTATCAGACTCATACTTGTCTTCAAATTTTGAAGCACTTGCCTTTTCTTCCAAAGAACTTAATTTAGCCTCTAAATCTTCTAAAGAACCGTATTTCTCTTTAAAAGAATCCTCGAAACTAATCTCTTTAACCTCTGCATCAGATTCCTCCTTAGCTTCTGGTTGAGGGGTTTCCTCTATATCTTTAACCTCCTGTTGAGGTTCAACTTCTTGTTTTGGTTGTTCATCTCTTGACGCATCGCCAGAACCAACAACTTTAAGCCCTTGGGCTTTTAATAAATCTTCAAAACTCATTTTAATTTTAATTTACGGTTCAACTAATATATAATAAAAAAATTTAATCTAATTTCTTACTATCTCCAACACCACTAAACACTCTAGGCTCTCTAACAGAATTACCTATAGAAGTGTCGTCAATATTATTCTTTTTAGCAGCATCTATCTGCTTTAGTTTTTCATCATTATTAATCATAGCAACCTCAGCATCTGCCATACCTTTTGTTCTGACCTTAATCTGCTCTAACTGCATCTTTAACTGATACTCCATTTGAAGTCTTTCCATTCCCATTTGATGCTCCATTTGCTTTAGTTGCATCTCAGACTGAGCAGCAGATTGTTGTGACTGCATTTGTGCTTGAGCATTCTGTTGTGAAGCATTATTAGCTATAGCCATATCTGACTCTTGCTTTTCCTTTCTTCTTTTCTTTAATAAGTGTGTCGCCTTCTTGATATTAACCTTAGCAACATCCTTAACCTCCATAGCGTCTTCCAGCTCTATAGATTGAGCAGTTATCGCTTTCTCAATTAATATGTTTAACTCCTGCATCTCCTCAGCACTAGGTAATATCTCAATCTCAATACCTAACTCTGCTAGGCTTAAATCTTTGACAATATTAACAACATCAACAACCTCTTTACCTAAAGCAAGCTCATAACCTCTTAGCCCATCTGCAATAGCCTTGTTCTGAACCATCATAGCTATATTGTCAGCTAAAGATTTAAAACTATGGATATAAGCATCATTTAAAGACCTGGTGGCGTTACGGCTCATATTTACAGCCATCTTCTGAACACCAACCAAAGCTTTAGGAGAAGGAGTAGAACCATCCCTAGCTTCATTCAACCCCGTAATTGTCCTAATCATATTCAAGTTGTGATTCCACACCTCTACGAAATACAACGCACTTGGACTAAGACCATTAGCAAGCTCCTGAATTGGCTTCTGATTAATCATTCCACCAAACTCTGAATCTTCACTTCTGTAATATAAATTACCCGTCTGATCAAATATTTCTACAATATCAGTCGGATCTAGGAAATCCTCACCTCTACCTTTTAAAACATCCTCCAAAGAAGAAGAGTCAACAGCTAAACCTGCTGGTCTAGCCTTAATCATCTGTTGCTGAAGCTTTAAATAAGCTAAAGTCATCTGATTATCAAAAGGCAACATCTGCTCTACCATAGACTTATTCTCCATGTCATACATACCTGGAGCAATAATGCTATATCTACTCTTAACCTCAGAAGAATAAGCACCACTCTTCTTGGGTCTATTCATATTTTCCTGAAGACCATACTTATAGATGTAATCAGAACCTATAACATACAACCCCTCATAAAAAACTTCTACCCTCTTTCTGGTTACATCCCTCTTCTTCTTGCTATACTTCTTAGGCTCGTAACCTGTTTTCTTTTTGTTTAAGAAAAAATTTCCTTTGCTAATATATTTTTGCTCATAGGTTAACTCATGGTTTGTTGACCTAATCTCAAAGTCTAAAACCTCAATATAAAAATCATCAACCTGACCCCTACCGTAATAAGGTGACTGGTAATACCTACCATTCTCTTGAGTTAATCCATCGTTAGCTATGTCTTTTTTACCTACCCTTTTAGCAATATCATAGTACTGGTCTTCAGTCATCTCATCGCCAACCAAGGCAACAAAATCATGAAAGCTCATTTTTAATATCTCTCCCGTATAAGGACTATCTCTGAAATAAGGGTCTTTAGAATATGGTAAAACTAAATTTGCAGGATCTACATACCTTAACTTGATGTCATTATTGTCATCAAAATAAGACCTTGTAGCGCATATCTTTATAACTATTAAATCTCTAATTAATCTTTCCTTAACCTCTTTGTCAAAATTGTTAGCTCGTAAAACAAAAGAAATACAAACCTCCATGGCTATCTCAACAGCTTGCTTTAAAGTAGTCTCTATTAAAACATCTGCCTCCTCTAAATCTTTTGGAACGGGAATAGATTTATCAACCATAGAAAAACCAGTCTCAGCCTCCATCTTCTGAGAAAACTCAGCCATCAACATATTGGCATATATCTTATTCTTCTCCTCCTCAAATTTTTCCATTGAAGATTCATCCATAGCCACAGCGTTAACCTTAAACTCCTGGTTAATCATCTCCCCAACTACCAACTGAACAAACTTAGGAATTACAGATACCGACTGCCAATCCAAATTTAAGTAAGAAGTGTCTCCATTCAAATCAAGCAAATCCTTAAACTTGTCAACACTTGACAACCCTTCAGCAGCTTTCCTGTTCTCTACAAATTTTGCAATCTTATTATAAACAGACCAATCAGTACCCCTATGTTTTCCGTATATCGCTTTCGCACATCCTAACCCGTATTTTTTAGTCGATTTCTCCTCTTTAGATAAGGTCGGATTCGGAAAGTTAGGAAGCTTAGTATTTGATTTTGTCATTCTCTTACTAAAAAATAGTTATACTAACAAATGTAAGCAATTATTTTAACTACCTAGAAACGATTACGTTTGTTATATGTTTTAATAAAGTTACCCACAGATCTACCTTTTTTATTGGTCTTCTTTCTTACATATCTTTCCTTACCAAACAAACACAAAGCAGCAGCAACAAACTCATCATAGTCAGTCCATTTCTGAGGATTGAATTTTATCCAACACTTTAATAAATCATTGAAATAAACCTTACCATGAAAGTCCTTCTCAAAGTCATAGCCAGTATTAGAATACACAAAACCCTCCGTAACTTCTATAGCCCTCTGCCTAACAGCCTCCGAGTTCATAGGAATACCCTTTTCCTTCTGCCTCTTCCTGCTATAGTCAGTATGAGTGAAGTCAGGTCTGTCCATTAAATACCCACCATAACCATTGTTATCAAACCAATTGATTAAACCAATCTTATTATTCTCACACAATAACTCGCAACCATAAAAAATACACTGCCTAGCTATATCCTCATAAAACATATCAGGAGTGGCAGGACGATTAACATACTCACAAACAAAAGTATCACTCAGCCCCTGGTCAAAAGGCTCTAACTTTCGGTACACATAACTAGCCCCATTAGACTTCTTATTATCGGTGGTCATCTTATGGTCAAAAGGGTCACAGCCTGCCACAGACTTATCAAAGTTTCCAGGCTTAAGACCCCTAGATGTTTGTACGGTTTTATTCCTCTCCTCAACAGGAGGCATCCACAACACTTTCCACCTACCACTAGGAGACGGTTGCCATCCTACCTCTGAGTTAGACCTATCTATCCATACGAAGTTTCCCTGTATGACCTTATTACTAAGTGTGCCATTATAAGATATTTGATC
>CERM01053093.1_pt1 | contig 29157 bp, 28 predicted proteins | sample 530791 | NCBI WGS metagenome assembly CERM01 (sample SAMEA2620970, study PRJEB7988) | marine metagenome | biome: marine biome (ENVO:00000447); feature: surface water layer (ENVO:00002042); material: "saline water (ENVO:00002010), including plankton (ENVO:xxxxxxxx)" | depth 5 m | reverse complement strand
CAGAATTTGCAAATAAGGCAGGAGTTGCAACTTCTGGTAGAGGTGCGAAACCATCTGATCAAAAATTTGAAAGGCAAACAAATTTTTCAGCAAATTTAGACGAAACCGCACAGCCAGTAGACTCTGAAATAAAAAGAATATTATCAGAAACTCGATTTGGAATTAGACAATGTAGCGTTGATGCTGATGGTGGTATTAATAATTCAATAGATTTATCTGTTCCAACTGGTGGGATTACTGAAAACAATTTAACAATAAGTTCCGTAAGATCAAAACTTAAAAACTCTAATAATTTACAAAACAGTAAATTTATTTTAAGGCAAGTGAGTAAAGGAGTTTTATCTCCTACATATAGTGATCCCGCACCAACTGAATTAGGAAGAATGGTAAATAAAAAGGAAAATACAGTATCAGGTTCTAAAGATATTGGGCCGCATGGAAGAGAGTCTAGAATTACTAGAACATTACATTCAGAGGCCGCAGAAAAAGATAAGCATCACCAGTTGATACCAAATCCATTATTTAATCCATCAACACTAACTGTAATTAACTCAAGTACAAAATTATCAAATAATACCTCAATATCAAAATTTTCTGCAACTGAAGGTGATCCAATAACTATTTCACACATAGTTGCCTTAGAGGATAGGAGATCAATCGCAAGGAATCTTATTCCTCACGCTAGAATTATTGATCTGTATCAAACTCTTGATCAGTTTGATGGTTATTCTTTAAATGTCGCAGAAGGTATTTACAAACTAGGACCAGAAGAAGTTGTAGAGAGCGAAAGTATTAATGACTTAAAACAAACTGGTAGAGCAATAGTTTATGAATTAATTTCTGTTACAACTGGAAAAGTAGCATTAAGTAAGACGTATGATTTGGCGGTATATCTTAAAGATAATATTCAGTACGATAAAATGTCGTTATACTATGATAAATTAGACCCAAATAATGAGTCACATCATGCCCAAATTGCAATAAGTACTCCAAAAATACCATCCAACTATAAAGCATTTTTTAAAATGGATTTAGAAACACTATGGAACAATAATGTTCTTAGTTCAACAGATTTAGTAGAAATTCCAGAACAAGATGTTGGAAAAATAGCAGATTCAATGAATATTGTTGATGCGTATGGTGAGGATTACACTTCAAGTTAGATGAAAACTTTATAAATACTATAAAAGAAAACAAAGAGAAATTAGATGGCAAAAAACTTATCACTGGAAGACAAAAATTTAGGAGTACTATCTCAAATAACTTTGAAAACTTCTTCTTATAGTGATATTGATTTATCCTTTACTAAAAGAAAAAACGGTGATATTTTCAAAAAAAATGATGCGGCGGCTGTAAAACAAGCAGTAAAAAATTTGATTATGACCAATCATTATGAGAAACCATTTAATATGTTTTACGGTGGAAATATTGTAAGGCTCTTGTTTGATTTAGCGGATGATATTAATGCAACTGATATTGAAAATCAAATAAGAGATGTGATTGAGAATTATGAACCAAGAGTAAGAGTTTTAGATATATCTGCTAGTATAAGAGGTCAATATAATTCTTGTTCAGTAATTATTACTTTTCAAGTTATCAATAGTAAAGAAATATTAACACTAGAAACAGATATTGCAAGGTTAAGATAAATGGCAACAAATATTACATCAACTCAATTAGATTTTGATCAAATAAAATCATCATTAAAAACTTATCTTGCGAATAGTACTGAGTTTAGTGACTATGATTTTGAAACATCAGGCTTATCAAATATTTTAGATGTTTTGGCATATAATACACATTTTAATGGATTGATAGCAAACTTTGCTACTAATGAATCTTTTCTAAACACTGCACAATTAAGATCATCTGTAGTATCTCATGCTGAAGGGCTTGGGTATAGACCAAAATCAAGAAATGCATCAAAATCAACAATAACAGCATCTATAGATTTATCGGGAGTTGGGGGCAGACCGTCCTCAATAACTTTACCTATAGGAACATCATTCACAGCCTCAAATGACACAGGATCATACGAATTTTCTAGTAGGGCAGCAGTAACATCAAATGATCTAAGTGGTCTTTATACATTTGAAAATGTATTAGTTTATGAAGGCACAACAAAAACAAAAACCTTCTTGGTTGACTCTCTATCAACAAATCAAACATACGTCATTCCAGATGAAAATATAGATACAAGCACTCTTGATGTTAGAGTGTATGATACACCAACAACATCACTCTACACTACTTACACTTTTTTAGAGGATGCTATTGAAGTCACAGCAACAACAGAATATTACGATATAAAAGAATCTCCTAATGGTCATTATGAACTTAATTTTGGAGATGGCGTGTCTTTTGGAAAAGCACCGCCTGTTGGTGGAAAAATATTAGTGACATATAATGTAGTTTCTGGACCAGATGCAAACGGCTCTACTACATTTTCTGCGATAGGGTCTTTAGTGGTAAACAGTGTTAGTTATAACATTAGCGTTGGTACTCAAATAGCATCACATTCTGGAACAGACAGAGAATCTATTGAGACAATTAAAAAACTTGCACCTATACAATTTTCTTCTCAGCAAAGATTAGTTACACCTTTAGATTATAAAGGTATGATATTATCTAAGTTTCCTACTGTTACAGACGCAGCAGTTTGGGGTGGAGAACAGAATATTCCAAAAGATTATGGAAAAGTTTATATGTCATTAAAGTTTCCAGATGGAACCAGCGATGACATAAAAACATCTACACAAAATCAAATAAAAACATCGTTTACTGATAATTTATCCATTATGTCTATAGGCAACGTATTCATAGAACCACAAATCACATATGTTGAAACAACCACAGAATTTTATTATAATAATGGTTTAACATCATCAACATTATCAACCTTAGAAACATTAGTTGATAGTTACATTTCAACATATTTTACAAACAATTTAGGTAAATTTGAAAATAAATTTAGAAGGTCTCCATTACTAACAGGTATTGATAGTGTTGATCGTTCCATATTATCTTCTAAAATGGATATTAAAGTTCAACAAAGATTCTCACCAATTTTAGGGAGCATCAATTCATATTCTTTGAATTTTCCAATTCCGTTAGCATCATTTAACGATACTACACATACTATACAATCTTCACAATTTGTTTATAGAAACAGCGTTTGCATTTTTAGAAATAAGTTATCTTCAAATAAAATAGAAATTTTTGTTCCCGCTACTGGAACTATTCTTGAAACTGGCATAGGTTCATATGATAATCTTAATGGCGTACTAACAATTAATACCTTTGCTCCAACATCCATTGTTGGTGGCTTGTCAGAAATCAAAGTATCAGTAGTCCCACAAGATCAAGCAGTCATATCCCCTTTAAGAAATTATATCCTTACATTGGATACGGGTGCATCACGGTCTTATGGAAATATAGAAAATACAGACCAAAAGATAGTATTATAAAATGAAAGAAAATAGAATTGATCATATCATAAAATCTAGTTTGGTAAAAGACATTTTGCCAGAATATTTTGCTAGTTCTTATCCAAACCTTATAACATTTATAGAGACCTATTATGATTATATGGACTCTGATGGTCAGTTTAATGATGTTATCAAAGACTTATATGATATTAGAGATATAGGAACAACTAATCTCTTATATATTGATAATATGTTTAAAGAATTTGCTTTGGGTATGGGCCAAGAATTTTTCAATGAACCAAGAGAAGTTTTAAGAAACTTTGCAAAATTTTTTAGAGTTAAAGGTTCACTGTACTCTGCGAAAGGATTTTTCAGATCATTTTATAATGATAATACTAGTGAAATTATATATCCTAAAAAGGATTTATTTATGGTTGGGGATAGTGCTTCTGAAATCGGACCACACTCAACAAAAGTAATTCAAGATGGTGGAGTTTATCAAGTACTTTCGGTTCTAATTAAATCAAAAACATCACTTGGAGAATATGAAGATTTTTATAGAAAATTCGTACATCCAGCAGGATTTCATCTTGCAGCAGAAATGGAAATTAATACTGATAATTCAGTAACTATAAAGTCGGAGACTCCAACACCCACAATTGATCCTGATCTGGCAATAGAGGATTCAAGTCATAAATTTTCTATGGAACATATTCCTTTAAGTTGCACTGCGATTGTGCCTTCTGGAAACTGTGTTGTAATAGAAGCGCATCATAGTGGGCACTCATTTGATCCAGATAAAATTCTTTACATAGATGACTCGTCTGGAATGTTGGAGTGGGGGTTGTCGTATGACGCTTCTATTGGTAATATGTATGGGCCAACTGGATTTAGTCCAAGTCTTATTACTCATGAAAGAGTAAATAGTAGACCATTAACAAAAATAAAATCATCTATAGATTCAGATTATTATTCATCTAGTAATCATTTTAGAAATTATAGTTTAGACAGTATTAATATCGGAACACTTACTGTTCAAAACTTTTGTTTTCAACATGGGGCGGCAAATGCTCCTTACGATAGCGTAGGAAATACTATTAATTTTCCATCACCAAGATATAGAACAATTAAAGAGTTTTGTGACTGTAAAGGTGATTCTAACTATATAAATACAAAGTATAGCATAGGTTCAACTCTTATAAGTGATATTAAGGGAAAAACAATACAGCAAACTAAGGACGCTTTAATCTAAAGTAGGAAATAATATGGCATCAATTGTAACGGAAACCCTCAAGCAAGAACTAATTCAACCAGTGTTGAAAAATATTACTACTGGTGTTAGTCCATCTTTTTATCTAGGATTATCAAAATCTCAATCTTGGGGTAACGGTGGTGATTTAGCACCAGCACCAAGACAAGATGTTGATGAAGAAAATGATTTCCGAAAAGGATTACAGAGTATAATAAAAATCAATTCCGCATCACTTGTTGTTAAAAGACAAAATTGGACAAGTGGTGTGACTTATGCTCAATATGATGATGAAAGAACTATGAATCAATATGATTCTGATGGCATTCCATATTATGTTATGACTGATGCTCAAGATGTTTATATTTGTTTGGTAACAGGTAGAAATTCTGTTGGTGCAACAGTACCATCTACTATAAAACCAACTGGACAAAATAATCATGTAATTGGCACATCCGATGGATATAGATGGAAATTTTTATACAGTGTCTCTCCTTTAGAGGCTAATTATTATATGACCCAAGATTGGATGCCCATCAGACACATAGAGAGTGTTGACTCGAATTCAACTGGGGCTGAGAATAAACAATACGCTATCCAACAAACCGCAAGACGTAGCGAAATTACTTCATTTATTGTAGATAGTGGTGGTTTAAATTATACAGATTCTTGTAGGGTACAAGTCAATGGTGTACTTGACGGCAACATATTGGTAACAACTAGTGGTGGTGTGATAAAGAAAGTAATGTTTGCATCAGACTCTAGCACCTTCCATACCCAAGATGATTTAGATGGTGCAATATTAACAACTATACATGGTACAGGTTCAACAGCCTCAATTAGACCTGTATTTTCAAATGCAAGAGGTATTGGTGCGAATGCTTCTGTTGATTTACGTGCTAAGTCTATAATGATAAATTCAAAAATTACTGGAAATCAAACAGACTTCATAACTGGACAAGACTTCAGACAAATTGGAATTATGAAAAACTTAAAAGATTCTCATGGATCAACTGGTAAACACTTTAATTCCAATTCTGGAAATACTCTATATCAAATGAAAGTAACACCAAGTGTGGGATTTACTAAAGATAGATATGTTGTAGGTGCTACGAGTGGGGCGAGAGCATTTCTTGACAACGTAGTTGATAGCAATCTATTTTATCATCAATTTGATTCAACGGGCTATGTTTCGTTTGTTGATGGTGAAACTGTTAATGAAGATGGTGGGTCTGGAAGTGGAGTCATATCTTCCAACTCTTCTAAAATTAAACCAGAGGTACATCCAAGGTCTGGTGATGTTTTATACATAGATAATAGAGCAGCGGTGGCTAGAGTTGCCAATCAAACTGAAGATATTAAAATAGTTATTAAACTAGACAATTGTACTTGATAGAAAGAAACTATAATGGTTAAGACATTCACCACAAATACTTTTGCAAATGTTTATAAGGATGACTACGATGAAGATAAAAGTTTTCAACGTATCCTCTTTAACAATAAAAAGGCATTACAAGCAAGAGAACTGACTCAACTCCAAACGATTATCCAAGAAGGAATCAATCGCTTTGGTAAAAACATCTTCAAAGAAGGTGCAGCAGTTTCTGCTGGTGGTGTTGCAATTAATAATAGATACCGATTTATTAAATTAGATACATCTACAAATGCGCTACCAGCCAATTCAAGTTCTTTAGTTGGTAAATCCTTTGTAGGACAAACTTCTGGAGTAACTATAAAAATATTAGAGGTTGTTTTAGCATCATCTCCAGACCCTGACACATTATATGTTCAGTATACAAATACACTTAGTGGCACATCCTCAACTGAAACTATTAATATTTCTCCATCAGAAGAATTAGTTGAGAATAATGGATCAACTCGTTTGATAGTACAAACAACTAATACAGCAATTAATCCAGCATATGGTTTTGGGACCAAATTTTCAAGTGGAAATCAAGACTTTTTTACACAAGGTTTTTTTGTTCACGCACCTCAACAAGAAATAATACTTTCAAAATATACCAATGATATTTCAAAGGTTGTTGGCTTTAAGGTAGAACAAGATATTGTCACAGTAGATGACGATGTTACTTTATATGATAATCAAGGTAGTGTCCCAAACCAAACTGCACCTGGTGCAGATAGATTTAGAATTAAATTAGTACTTACGACTCAAGACCTTATAACATCAGGACAAACATTCGTATATGTTGCCAATGTTGTGAATTCAAAAATAGCAGAAAGAGTTACTGGATTAGATCAATATAATTTAATTAATGATTTAATGGCGGTTAGAACAAATGATGAGTCTGGAGATTACACAGTTACACCGTTTTTCATAAGATTCGAGGATAGCGCATAATGGCGAATATTAAACTAAGGGTTTCTCCCGGTAAAGCATATGTTAATGGTTACAAGATACAGAAAAATCTCCCTACATTTTTATCTGTAAGTAAATCAACCACAACTGAAACTGTTACAAACGATAGTGTTGGGGCCGCATATGGGCATTATGTTATTATTTCGGTTTCTGGTCTAAAAGGTATTCCAAATATATCGGAACTTGGTGTTGTGCATATTAAGGATAGTGTTGATTGGGGTGGTAATACTGTTGGTAGTTGTAGAGTTAGAGCAATTGAAAAGTATGATGAAATAGTAGACTCTTCTGGTGTTGCTTTGGTGGCGTATAAACTTTATATTTTTGATGTTCAAATGAACTCTACAAAATTCTTTTCCACTGACGCAAAAAGTATTGGTTTAACTACTAGCGATTATGCTAATATATATCAACAAAACTCTAGGTCTATTATTCATGGTGCAAACAATAAAGGACTTCTTTTTTCAGTATCAAATCCAAGAGCGAAAGCGGTAACAAATTTATCAATTTATCAGCAGAAGAAATTTGCAGCAACACTGTCTGCTGGTTCTACAACATTAACATTCACTTGTGCATCCGGTGAAGTTTTCTCTGATATATCTGATTGGATTGTATCTAATAGTTCTGGTACTATTCAATCGCATGGTGTGACTAGTGGAAGCCTTAACTCTTCATCAGCAACAGTTAATAGTTTAGTTGCTACTGATACAAGTGTAGATGAAACATTCACGATTATTGCTTATGTTTATAAAGCATCTGCCACTCTTGCACCAAAAACAAAACAAACTGGAACAAGAAATTATACGGTTGCTTGGACTGCTGGTGCTACTAATGTTTCAGTGGATTTAAATGAAGTTGATATTATATCTGTTCCAGAAATTAGATATGGTGATGCAACTGGTGATATTATTACTGATAAATTTATATTGGATAATGGGCAGAGGGATGCCTTTTATGAAACTGGAAAATTAAGATTAAAAAATGGTCACTCTTTAGATAACACTACAATTTGGGTTTCATTTACATATTTTGAACATGGTCAAGGAGATTACTTTGCACCTAATTCCTATGTTGGTGCTGGGTTTACTTATGATAATATTCCAACATATGTTATGGAAGATGGTTCAGAAGTTGATTTAAAAGATATTATTGATCTAAGACCATCTAAAGGTCAAAGTGGTAATAATTTTACTCATTCGTCTGCAAGAGTTCCAGCAATTCCAAAACCAATATCTCTTATGACAGGAGATATTGAATATTATTTACCAAGATATGATAAGTTAATAATTCAACAATCTGGAGAATTTAAGTATATTGAAGGAACTCCATCATTTGAACCAAAATTTCCAGATGTTCCATCAAACTCTATGGAAATTTATCGCGTGAGGGTTAATCCATACACATTGAATAGTAAAGATTTAACTTTCAGCATGATTGAAAACAAACGATATACTATGCGCGATATTGGTAAAATTGATAAGAGAGTGGATGACTTAGAAGAACAAGTAACACTTTCTTTACTTGAAGTTGATACTAAAAATATTCAAGTGTTTGATGAAAATGGAAACCCTAGAACCAAAACTGGTTTCGTTGCAGATAATTTCTCTGATCAAAGTCATATAGATGTAAAAAATCAAGAGTATAGAGGGTCAATTGATCCCCAAGAACAATTTGCAAGACCAAAATTTAGCGCGAATAATATTGGCTTAGTTTATGATGATGCGCTTTCTACTAGAACTACTATAGTTGGTGATAATATTTATTTAGATTACACACATGCTGATTATTTAGAACAGAGTTTGGCATCTGGAACTGAAAATGTTAATCCATTTATGGTTATAGGATTTAGAGGGCATGTTAAAATGTCTCCAGCCAGTGATGATTGGAAAGAAATTGAATATCTCGCTGATAATATGATTGATGGTGGTACAAGACTTAATACTGATGCAGCAGTTCTTTGGAATGAATGGGAATGGAACTGGGGCGGCTCGGACCTAAATGGGCTTGAAGTTGGCGCACAAACATCACAATCAAATGTCACAGGTGAAGAAGCATTTACTGATGTAAGTCAATTTACTACTCGCAGTGGAGCATTTGGTACAAGTCGTAGACATTGGAGAAGAACTACTACAGGAATTGCAAGAACGAACACCACAGTTGTAAATAGGATTGTTGGAAGCAGTACTGTTAATGAAGTTGTTGGAGATAGACTCGTACAATGGGCATTTATTCCATTTATGCGTTCTAAAATGATTTTTTTCAGAGCATCTGGTCTTCAACCAAATACTGAAATGTTTGCATTTTTTGATGGGGTCTCTGTTGCTGATTGGGTTAAGCAAGAATCATTTAATTCGTATAACTCACATAAACAAACAGAATATGGTAACAGTCAAGTTAACTCAACATCTCATCCTAATACGTCATCCAAGTTATATAGTGATGGAAATGGTCAAATTGAAGGATCATTTTTCATTCCAAGTACAAATGCTATTAGATTTAAAACTGGTAGTGTAGAATTTAAATTAACCGATATAACAAGCATAGATGATAGTAAAGCAATAACCACTGCATCTGGAGTATTTACTTCTACTGGTATATTGGATACCAGACAAGAGGATGTTGAAACAACTAGAGTATTAGAAGTTGTTGGCACATCATCTGAAACTGTTACCAGAGAAGTCACTGGACAAAATACTGTAAGAATTGATCCGCTTGCACAATCATTTACAGTTCATGAACAAACTGGAGTATTCATTAGTAGAGTCACATTGTACTTTAAACAAAAAAGTTCTGATATGCCTGTTTGGGTTCAAATAAGACCAATGGTAAATGGTTATCCATCTTCTGACGTAATTCTTCCTGGTTCTCAAAAACTACTAACATCTGCTCAAGTCTCTATAAGTGCTGATGCTACTGTTGGAACAGTATTTACGTTTGATGAACCAGTTTATTTAAAAGGTAATAGTACTGACTATGTTATAGTTTGTTTAACGGATAATACTGATTATTTACTGTATACTTCAAAGGTTGGTGAATTCGTTTTAGGTACTACAGAAGAAAAAATAAACAGACAACCATTTTTAGGATCACTATTTAAATCACAAAACAGTGTAACTTGGGAAGCAGCGCAATGGGAAGATATGAAATTCAAATTGGAAAGAGCATCTTTTGATACAACTGGCGGCATCGCTACTCTCAAAAATGCCAATGTTCCTGTAAGAGTTTTAAGTAACAATCCTATTACCTTATTTGGTAAGGGCGCACCAACATCAGTTATTGATAAAACAACAGTTAAGGTAAATGCTCCTAATCACGGTTTAATTGTTGGTGATAGTGTTGTAATATCTGGAGTGGTCAATGCAACATACGGTGCTGCTATTAATAATGGTGGAACAGCACATACTGTAACAGAAGTTGATGCGAATAGTTTTGCATTTGTTTCTGCCGCTTCTACAATAACCACACCTGCTGGAACGGCAGCGGTTGGTACACCATTATCACCAATTATAACTGGTGGAACTAACGTAACAATAACGCCACAATATTCTTACAATTTGGCTTGGCCTAATATTGAAACCTTATCTCCTATAAGTTCATCTATTAATTTTACACATAAAGGTATTAGTGGAAAATCTTATGCTGGTAGTGAATCCCCATACGTGCAATATAATACAGAGCCATTCATAACAAAAACTAATAATTATTATGCTGCGCCAAGATCAATTGCACACTCAACTAGAGAAGGTAGTATGGGACATTCTTCACTTCTTGTGTATGGTAATATGGAAACAACATCTAATTTTGTTTCTCCTGTTATTGATTTGCAAAGAGCATCTATTAATTTAATTGAAAATATTATTGATAGTCCAGTTTCACAAGCAACTAGTGGTGGAAGTAAGGTTGTTCTTGATGTAGCCACTTCTGGATATGAAACATATAAGGCAGAGACTGATCCTTTGAACGGTTCAGCATCAGCAAAACATATCACAAAATCTGTAAGATTACTCTCTCCAGCAAATGGTTTGAAAGTTTTTGCTGGTATTAATAAGCCATCAGTTTGCGAAGTTGAGTTGTATTATAAGGCACAAATGGGTGATGTTGAATTTGATAGTGTTCCTTGGAGTTTAGCAAAGATAGATACTCCTATGCCAAGTGATGATGACTTTGTTACTTTTAGAGAATATATTTACACTATTGGCGGTGATACAGGCACAATGCCAGATTTTACTAAATTTAAATTAAAAATAGTAATGAAGTCAACAAATTCTTCTAGAGTTCCAGCCATCCGTGATTTAAGAGCAATAAGTTTAGGTGATTAACATGTTATTTTCTAAAATTCAAGGTGAAAAAAATTATGTCAAAGATTTAGAATCTGGTGCTATAATTAATAGTGATCTTGTAGAAATTGAAAAAGCGAAGGCAAGAAAGAAAAAAATGCGAGAAGAAAAAGAAGAATTTCAAGTATTAAAATCAGAAGTAGCGGATATGAAAAATCTGCTTGTAGAAATTTCCAGAAAGTTAGGTGACACTAATGGCTAGATTAGAAAATGTTGATCTCAGTAATTCAGTAAATGCTTGGAGAATGAAAACAAACCTTACTGCAACTTATATAGGTGATTTAGATGATTTAAATACAACTGATAGTGGAAGTATTGTCGGTGCAGTAAATTCAATTGAAAGTAAATTTGCTGTTAATGGTGAAGTGCAAGGATTAGCAAGAACTGCATTAGCATTATCAACTGGTGGGTCTGGTACATATTCAAGTTTATCTTATACAGATTCAGCAGGTATTGGTGGTGGGGTATTTACATTCACATGTAATCCACTCACGGCAAACGATATTCCTAATTTAGATGCTGGAAAATTAACAACTGGAACTATTAATCCATCATTAATACCAGCAATAGATGCTGGGGTTATAACAACTGGAACATTAGCAACTGCTAGATTACCATATCTATCTGCAAATCAAACCACTGCTGGGCAATTTGATAGTGATCGTATTCCATCTTTACATACTAGTAAAATTAATAGGGGAACTTTTCTAATAGGAAGAATACCTGATATTCCTGCTAGTAAAATAGTGACTGATGGCACTACAATACCATTAGAAGCAATGGACCCATCTCTTGTAAGAAATAATGTTTCCACATCATACACTGGTACAAGAGTATATAATGGAACTAGTACTTTTTACAATACGGTTACTGTTGGGACTTCCGCTCTTTCTGTTACATCAACATTTAATGGTCAAATAAATCACGGTGGGCATATTGTTCCAACCACAGATAACTCTTACAGTGTGGGTAGTTCATCGTTTAAATACGCAAATATGTACGCAACAACTTTTCATGGTAATGCTACATCTGCTAATTTTGCTGACCTTGCGGAAAAATATACCACAGATGAAGATTATCCAATAGGCACTGTTATGATGGTAAATTTTGGCCCAACTGGTGAAACTACAAGATGTACCACTTCTGGTATTCCAATTGGAGTTGTTTCAGCAGAACCTGCATTTCTTATGAATGCAGAAGCAGAAGGGCAAGCACTTGCACTTAAAGGTAGGGTTCCCGTAAGAGTAAATGGTCAAATTAGAAAAGGTGAGGCAGTATATACTTGGCGTGATGGTGTTGCTAGTTCAGAGTTTAATGGTGCAGAATTAGTAGGTATTGCTCTTGAAAGTAATGATTTTGAGGGTGAAAAAATGATTGAGTGTGTCCTTAAACTCTAAATTACATATTGACATTTTAGGCTATGTAGTTTATAATAGTCTTAGTCATTAAAGGATTTTGTTATGCTTACTAAGAGTCAATTCTTAAAAATAATTGCGAGTGATCTTGCGTATGAACAAAATATGGTTTATGCAATAGATGAAAATGGTAGAGAACATCTAATGAAAAATTTTGCGGATACGCTTGCAAATAAAAATAAAAATTCAATAAAAATTGAAAGAATGGAAGCATATAACTCAGAGATTTTTTCTTATTGTTTAGAACTAGAAGATATGTATGATCATAATGGCCCAATAACATGTCATTTATTTTATGCTGAAAAAAATGCTCATTCATTCAAAAAACATACTGATCCAGATAATGTCGTTATATATTGTTGTGAAGGAATGAAAACGATAGCAATGGAAGGTCATACTATGGGTGGTGAACCAGTATTTACTTTGAAGGAAGGTGCAACACTACATATTCCTGCGAATACCCCTCACCAAGCATTTAATGAACATGAAGCACTTACTTTGAGTTTTGGCTTAGAAAAATTTATAGAGGATAAAATGAATAGTGTTTTGGTCAGTATATCTTAAAACCACAGAAACTTGTCAATTAAACTGTAAGCACTGTTTTACCTCTGGTAGCAACGGTGCTAAAATTTATTGGAATACTGATAAGATAGTTGATTGGATACATAGATTTCGTGAAGAAAAACCTGCGAAAGATGATGGTATTCATTTAGAGTTTCATGGTGGCGAACCATTTCTTGTACCTGTAGGGCAAATGCGAAAAGTTTATGACGCTTGTGATGGACTTTGGGATAATATGAGTTGGGGCGCAACAACCAATTTAGTGTATAAATTAAAAGATCAACATAGAGAATTTATAAAAGGTCCACTTAGAAATAGATTGGGAACTTCATGGGACAGAAAAATAAGATTTGATAATCAAAGACAATATAACTTATGGCATAAAAATGTCAAGTCTCTTTTAGCAGATGGTGTAACTATACGTTTGTTTATTAGTCTTACTAAAGATACTTTAGAAAAAGACCCTATTGTATTATTGAGATGGTGTAGAAGATTAGGAGTTCAAGAGGTATCTTTAGAGAGATTGACTAATAATGGTTCAGCGCGTGAAGCATCAGAAATATTTCCATCAAATAAAGAGTTAGACGCTTATTTTTTGAAAATGCATCAACAAAGTGAAGAATATGGGGCGCGAGAATGGTTTGAAAATGATTTTTTTGAAAATATATATGCTAAATTTGAGAAAACTCAGACAACTTGCGGCACTTTTTGTAGAGATTGTGAAACAAAATTATTTACAATAAATGGAGATGGTACAATAAGTGGTTGTCCAAATTCAGCACCAGAATTTCAGTTCGGAAATTTAGATGATCCTATTAAAACTCTTATAAATAGTCCTAGAAGAATAAGAACTATTATTGAAGAAAAAATGAGAAACCCCAATTGTCTTTCTTGTCCTGTTGCAAAATATTGTGGTGGCGATTGTCACCAATTAGGATGGGAAGGTGATGTGTGTGGCGCACCTAAAAGTTTAATGATGGAATTGGCAAAGAATGTCTAGGAGATAAAGAATGGCGATATCAGACCCTATTACGGAAAATCCTGTAATTACAAAGTACAGACAGTTTGTGACTGATAAAATTAATAGTGCTATTGTGTTTGGTGATGATAATGTGCCAGATGCATCTGTTGCAAGTTATTTTCATGGCACTACAACTGGTGTGACCACTAGTCCTGATTTAATAGATGGGCCTATAACAGCATCAAATATTTTTGCTGTTCTATTAAAGGATGTTAACAAATATACTAGAATTAGAAAATTTAATGCTAAAAGAAAGGTAACAGGTATTGCAGGTGGCAACACACCAATCCCAACACGCAATAGTGCTTCTACTGCAAATGCTGCTGATGAAAAAACCTTTGCGTGTGAATGGCAATCTGCTTTAGATGATGAAATCGCCTCGCGAAGTTTTAACGGAAACACCCCCACATTTGGCGAACATATTTCAGCGTTCTTCGCAAAATATAATACCTATGGACTTGGTGGAAAACCTACTACAAAGCAAGAAGCAAGAGACCTACAACCTGCTGCTCAAAGTGCATGTGTTGCAGCAACTCAAAAATATGGCGTAAGTCTGAGAAGTGGTGCTAAAATTAATAAACCTTTAAATGTTAGTGGAGTCGGTATTCTAACAGCAAAACATAGTTTTTTTATTGATTCTAGTGATGTTGATCATTCAATGATTGTAGCAGGAGATTTAATTAGTGATGCTGATATGGAGACATTATTCAATAATCTATATCAAGCATGGAAAAATGTTGCTTTAGATGGTACTGTAACGGGATATAGTGAGTCTGTGTGCCATTCCAATTGTCATTCAAATTGCCATAGTGCAAGAAATAGGAGATAATTTATTATGAATAATTATGTTACAGTGACCGCACCTTTAGGTATTGATGACTTACAGAAATATTTTTCTGATGATAATATTAATTTTATTATTGATTATGCAAATAGTGAGTTACAAGGTGAGAAATTACTTGTCTATTTAAGTAACTTAGAATTACCCTGTGATGTTAAAGTTGGAAAAGACGATTTAGAGAACCTTGCTAAAATTTATCTTCAGTTTCCGCAAATATTGAACATTAAAGTTTTAGAAGAATTTATTATTGAAGTTCTTTTGATGAGAAAAAACCTATCTTTAGAGGGTTTAGATTGCTATAAAGATTTTATTGATGATAATGAAGAAGTGATTGATACTTGGATTAAAAAGTTGGACTCATTGACACTTTATAATATGTATATTATCCAAGATGATGAGATGAAAGATTGGGTAGTATCTCATAAAGAAGATGATACTGATGATATAAAAGGTATAAATTTTGTATCTGTATTAAAACATGAGGATTTTTATTACTATTATAATGGTTTAGATGAGAAAAACTTGACATATTATTCAAAATATTTTAACGAATATATGTTTAATGGAAAAAGTTTATTTGATTATTGGTCCTATGAAAAAAATCCACTTTTCCTATTAACTTGGGGAGTTGGTTCAGGAGAAGTTTGATTGGATTTAGTAGATTTCATTTTAAGAGATAAAAGAGATAAGCAACAAGAATACACAATTCATTTGTTTGAATTCTGTAATTTATCTTGTCCATTTTGCTGGCAAGACCATGACAACATTGTGGGTATTGATACGGTATTGGACAAGTTGGAATCAATAGAAAAGTTTTTTAAAAAAGAGATGAGGAAACATGTAGTTTTAAACATCATGGGTGGTGAGATATTCGCTGACGAAATTTTTGATGAAAAATTGAAGAACGATTATATTGCTCTTGCACAAGGTATAAGAGATTTAGGAAAAAAATATAAGTTTGAGAGCATAGGAATTAATTGGGTCACTAACCTCGTAATTAGTAAAAGAGACTATGTGCGAGATATATTGAAGGCGTGTAGAGATATGGGTTGTAACTCAAAACTTGTAACTTCATATGATCCTAGAGGTAGATTCAATAAACCAAACTTAGAAATTTTCAAAGAGAATGTATATTATTTTTGGGAAGATTTAGAAGGTATAGGTGTTCTTCTGACTAAATCAAATATAAAATATTGGCTTACTGATCCAAAAGATTTTATGCATGAACTATACCATAAAGGTGTTAAGGTTTATGCTGATTACTACATGCCTGATTGTCAAGCAGAAAGAAGTATGCCGACAGATAAAGAACATTACGATATTTTTACACACTTTATAGATAACTATCCTAAGATTGATCCTATTCGTTCTTGGATAGAAAATGAGCGTAATGTGGTTTCATGTAGATCATCTAAACTAGTTCTTGAGGATGGTACAATGTGTTTATGTGGGAATCTTGTTCAAGAGCCAAGAGATAAGGCGATGTATAAAACCGATATACAGAAGGCTAATAACAAACCTATTGAAAAGGCTTTTCTTGAAAAGTATAATTGCTCTACTTGTGAATATTTTCATAGATGCACTCTTGGATGTTTCATGGCACATGATTACAAATATGCAGAAGAAGTTTTTGATGAATGTGTATATAAAATGACGCATAGATACATTGAAAACAAAGGATTAAGATGAGATGTTTTTTTATAGAAATAGTGATGAAAGTCCAATCAGCCAATCTACTATAAATAAATTTCCAACAAGAAAAAGACTAACTAATCCAATTAAAGAAATTGACATAGAGTATAATGTATGCCATACAGTATTTGATTATTTAGTTGATACTAAATTACCGCCATGCATTCATTTTTTAGATAATTTTTTGAAGAGTGAAGTGTACGTGTTTAGTGTTCCATTGTCAAGTAATCTACTATCTAAAGTTAATAGTAAGTCTATGATGGAAGATTATACTACTCAATTTACTGGATCACCCAAAACAGTAGTAAATAATGATTATGAGTTAGGATGGATTGGCATAGAGAAAACTAAAAATTATACAATAATGTCAAATATTCAAATAAACGGAATTTATAGAAATTGCTTAACCAGAAGGCAAGAAATAGATTTTTATAAAACTATGATCAAGTTTTGTAAAGGTGAAATATTGAATATGCCAATTTATGTTCCTACCGCCAAAACACTATACACACAAATGAAAAAAAATGCCACACATCCTGATAGTGCTATAATGGAAACGCCTTACACATCTAAGGTTTTAAAGGGGTTTACAAAGATACAATTTATGGATATGGAGTTTTATAAAAATGATTAAAGTAGGTTATGTAAATCCAAGTGGGATACCGTCAAGAGCGGAATTCAATTATCATTGGATGCTTTTCAAATGTTTTTATGAGGATTATGGTAAATATCCAGAACAAATAGATTGGGTAGAACCAATATTCAAATGGAATGAAGTTACAATCAAAGATTGTTTAGATAATCTCAAAGGGTGTTCTATTGTCTTTTTTACCAACTATGTTTGGAATCATAAAATTAACCAAAGGATACGAAATGGTCTTGACTCAAACACCATAGTCGTTATGGGTGGGCCTCATCAAGACCCCAACATAATAAAATATTATGATCATGTTGCAGACCCTCTTGCTCCAGGAGAAATATTTGTTCAATATTTTCTTGATATGTTTATAGAGGGTAGCATTGATAAGAAAAAAATTCCATTTTACTTAGGTAGTCCTTTAAAAGTCCCTCTACCATTTGGACATACGAATGTATATAGGAGATGTGAAGATTATTTTACCAAAGAATATGAACACTTTATAAAAAATATAGACCTATATGAGCGAATAACATTGATATATGAAAGCACCAGAGGATGCCCATTTAGGTGTTCTTATTGTGAGTGGGGTGGTGGTACTGGTACAAAGGTTTTAAAAAAACCTATGAATATCATAAAAGATGAAATGGAATTCATAGGGGGCTTTAAGGACGTATATATTGATTTGTGTGACGCCAATACAGGAATGTTTAAAGAACGCGATAGAGAAATGCTGATGCAAATGGTAAATAATGGAATTCAAATTGGTGAAAATCTATCAGTATTAAAGACTTTAAAACTAGAGCAGAAAAAAGAAATGCTTGATTTTATGATTGAGCATGATATTACTCGCCAAGTCGTTAGTATTAGTTTACAGTCTATTTCGGAAGAAGCAAGAAAAATAGCAAATAGGCGAGACCTTAATGTTGAAGAAATCTATGAATTGGTGGATCATTTAACTAGTAAATGGAATAACTTTAAAGATAAAGAATTATGGTTAGATTTAGAATTGATATTGGGTATGCCTGGTTCTACGCTTAAAGATTTCTATGAAGAATTCAAAGTATATTATAGAGTTGGATATAATGAGGGAAAAAATTGGGAAGAATGGGAAGGTCTTGATGTATGGGCAGATACTAGATATCCTTACATAGTTTTACCAGCAACTGAAACAGCAAGTAAGGAATACCAAGAAAAGTATAAAATAAAAACTTCAAAGGTCGCAACACAATTTGACGGTAACTATAGTGGAAAATGGGATGATGTTGAAGTAAATCCAATATATGGTGATGTGGCGTATGAATATGATACTATAGTTGAATGTTATTCATATACGTTTGAAGAATATATAGAGATGTTTATAATGAATTTATTTACACCACATATAGGTTTAAGTTTTATAAATCAATATACTAATTTTGATAATGTTTCTGTAGTAGCAAAAGAATTGTGGAATATACTGAATGATATCCCTATGTTTTTTGTTTATAAAGAATTGATAAGAAATATATTTTATGATAAAGATACGCATAATATAGATAAGTTTGAAGTGGGTCGTTTTAAAGGTAAAGATATTGTAAATGAAATGAAACTCTTGCTAGATAACAATGAAGAAATGATAAAGGAAAGATTAGATGAATTCTGTAGAAATTTATGATGATTTTTTGAATCAAGAACAAATTAATAATATACGAAATATGTTTTCTTTTGATAAGTCGGTAATGGATGATCTGCCAAGATTTAATATGCAAAAAAATATGGCAATAAATATTAAAAATCATATGGATGATTTTCCAAATTTAAATAAAGCAAAAACTATTGCATTATGTAAAGATTCAAATATAAACCAAATTGCTATATCACATTTAATTAAGATTGTCAAGTATGAAGAAGATAATAATGAAAATATGATTTGGGAACCACATCATGATGGAACAGAGTCTAAAATTATTACTTTATTTTTTATAGATATAGATGATAATGGTTGGCAAGGTGGTGAGTTAGATATTTATGATTCTCTTGATATTTTTGAATATCCAAAAAATAAAACTAGAATAGAGCCAAAAGTAGGTAGATTAGTAGTTTTTAATAGTTCTATGGTACATTGTATTAGACCTTATTTTGGCTCTAAACCAAGAATGACTGTAAGTGTGGGTTGGAAATAAAATGAATATTGATAAAAATTCTGGATGTTTTATTGAAAATAATCCTGATATGTTTATTCATATAAAAGATACATTACCAAAATTAAAATGGTTATACTTAAAGAGAAGCGATTCAAAAAGGTCTGATAGATGGCAGAGTGTGGCATGGAATTATTATTTTCACTCTATGAAAAGTAAGATGTTAAAAACTGCCAATTTACTTTGGGAAACCTACTTGCCGTGGGAAACCGAAAAACACTTGGATTATTATACTATGTGGAATGGGACGGACACTGGTTCGTGTGAGTGGCATCATGATACTGAAGGTGGCAACTTACAATTTAATTTGTATTTTACAGACTCAGAACCGAATAATGGTGGTGAGATAATGTACAGAAATATGAAACAAAATAAAAGAATAACTGCTTTTCATCTACCTAAAAAATATGATATAGTAATGGGAAGTGTAGGTGATGATTTAAAGTTTCAGCATAGAGTTGAGCATACAAGAGAATTGAAGCAAGAAAGAATAACAATGCTTTTTAGATTTAAAGTAAAGGAATCTCCATGGAAATGAAAGACCAAGGATATCTTATGGAAAATAATAAAAATATGTTTATTCATATCAATGATACGATGCCAAAACTAAAGTGGTTAAATATGAGTAGTGATAATATTCCAAAAATAAAATGGTTAAATGAGAGTGATGATTGTAAAAGTTATAGCATTTGTTGGAATTATCATTTGAATGGTATGCGAAATAAAATAAAGAAAACTGCTGATTTATTGTATGATACATACTTATCAAAGTATGACGATTGTTATGAGAGCAAAAAATTAATATATTCATATATTTGGAATGGAGCATGTGATGGTTCTAGTTCTTGGCATAATGATTTAAGAGAAGGTGCAAATGTTTTCTTTTTACTATATTTCACTGATATGGAACAAGGAGTCGGTGGCGAAATAATGTTCCGAAATATGAGACAAAATAAACGTGTCACTTGTTATCACTTACCAAAAAAATATGATTTAATATTAGGTAGTCAAGATTTAAATTTTCAACATAGAGTTGAGGATTTTAGAAAACCCAATGTGCAAAGAATCACAATGAATTTCGGTTTTAATATAAAGAATTCCCCATGGACCTAATTATCAAACCAACAGAATTGTGCAATTTTAAATGTTCATTTTGTTCTTCCTCTAAAATTACTCAAGAGGATAACACTGCTGTGCTTGATTTAAATAAGATATTCAAATTTCTTAAAAGATTCCCTAAAACGCAAACTATCATCGTAAATGGTGGTGATCCTTTAATGATGAGGCCAAACTACTATTGGAAGTTAATAGAGTTTTTAGATAAACATGATATGCCAGCGACAATATCCCTTACAACTAATTTGTATCCTTTTTTAATAAAACCGAAAAAATGGGCAGAACTCTTTAATCATCATAGAATTGGTGTTGGGACTTCATTTCAATATGGTGGGGGTAGACTTAAAGGTGATTACAGCGAATTTACAGAAGAAGATTTTTGGAAATGTTCTGATGCGATGCTTGAGCATGTAGGGTATAGACCATCATTTATTGCGGTAATTGTGGATGAAAATGAAGATAGCGTAATACGGACTGTAGAACTCGCTAAGAAGATGGGTGTTGTTTGTAAGGTGAATTATGCTATGGCATCTGGTTCTCAATCTGCGCCATATAGACTTTCAAAAATATACGAAAGATATATTCAAATTTGGAAAGCAGGTTTAAGTGATTGGGAACATAACACTCAACAAATGTTAAATAGGTTGAGAAAAAAGCCAACTATATGTCCTCAGTCCAGAAATTGCGATGAAGGTATTCGTAATATTCAACCAGAGGGTGATTACTATTCTTGTGGGGCTTTTGGTGATGATCTTGACAAACCAATAGATTTTGAATATGAAATGAATGGAGGTTTTGAAACACCTCTTAGTAATGATTTGAGTTTAATGAGTCTTAAAAATTCGTGCTTTACTTGTCCTATGTTTGAAATTTGTAACGGATGCCGTAAAACAATTAAAGACTTGAAACAACATAACATGGTTGAAGATCATTGTAAACATATGAAATCAATGGCAAGTGATATTATTGCTCTAAATAGAATTGACAGTAAAGTGACGCCTTATATTGATGAAAGACAATCTGCATGAAACTAGATTTCTTAGCACCATATTATCAGCATATTGAAAATCCTTCAGAGAAAATTCAAATTAAAATTTTAAAAGAAAATCCTAAAAGTTATGCTTTGACTCGTGCGCCAAATAGAATGAATTCTGATGGAAGGATTAACTGCGAAGGATTATATGGAGATAGTGTGGTTTCTGTATCTGTTAGTCCTATAAATCCTAAATTTAGATCACAAATAGAAGATGGTGTATGGCCTTTTATAGAGTGTTTAATTAATAAAAATTATTTTACTATGAGTTGTTGTGAAGGACATGATGATAGAATGGGAGATCATTTTTATATTACATTAGCATCTCCTTGTAAGGATGAATTAAAGGTTATAGAAAATGAAGTTAAGGATATTAGAGGTTGTAAAGTCTCAAACAAAGATTCAATCGCTAATAGTAGTATAGTTTGGCATGAGGATGGCAACCAATTAAAAACTATAGAGCCTAGAACTGTTGTAGATGTTGAGGCAGAAGCGGATGACATAAATAATATGTATTTAAGAAAGTATTTCCGCTATTATTTTTTGAAAATTGATATGTTTATTAATAAAGATGACATATATGATGAATTTAATTTAACTAATCTAAAAAACAGAATAATGTATCTAATATTCAATAAAAAAAGTTTAGCGGCTCTGCTAAATAAATTCAAAAAACTACCTAAGTCTACAAAATGATCGTATCAATAAATCCAACTTACTTCTGTAACTTTAGATGTGATTTTTGTTATCTTACTTCAGAACAATTAGGTAACCAGAAACAGATTTCGCTAAATAAACTAGATGAATTATTAGCCCAAGTTCCAAATATAGAACACATTGACTTATACGGCGGCGAAGTCGGTGCAATGAAAAAGTCCTATTTTTATGGACTTAAAGAAGTTATTAGAAAATATTACTCTGGTACAATTAATATAAACACAAATTATTCCATGATGCACGATGGTTTCTTTGACGATGACGTTTATCTGGCAGTATCTTATGATTTTGAAGCAAGAGAGAAATCAAATTTGGTATATCAGAATATGATGATGAGTCCAGTACCGATTGCTGTTCTTATTCTTGCATCACCGCAAGTCTTAAAGATGAATGTAAATGAAATGATAAAATTATTGAATATGTGTGGTGCTGTTAAATCAGTAGAAATTAAACCATATTCTATTAACCAAGCGAATGCATTTACTGTGACGCATTTGGATTTTGAAAAGTTTGTTATTCAGTGGATGGAATTAGAGGATCAAATGGATTTTCAATTTGTAAATGCAGACAAGATAGAGGAGTCTTTTAATGGATTATACAATGCATTTTCGGATGATCATGTTTACATTACTCCTAACGGCAAGTTTGGAGTACTGGAGTTTGATGTACACGATAGAGAATACTTTCACGAATTGGATTCTTTCCAATCTTATATAGAATGGACAGAAAAAGAAAAAGAAGAAATGATAAGTCCGATTTGCGCTTCATGCAAATATTTCGGTAATTGTTTAACAGAACATTACCGATATGTCAAGGATTTAGATAATGGGTGTAACGGATATAAAGGACTATTGGATTGGTATGAAAAAATGGAGAACAGCATCCCAAGTTTACCACTTACTTAATAGTGAATATACAGATGACTTGAATAAAATGGATGTAACATGGAGTGAAGAAAATATAGTTAGAGATGCTGTTTTGCATTTTAATGAATATGTTGATGAAACTATTAGGCCAGCAAAAGCATATTTTGTTGCTATATGTTATGCACATTGGCTATCTCAAGACTTTAATGAAGATTTCTTTGAATTACTAAATGATAAATATTTACTAGCGGAGAATGATCCTCATTTTATTCAATATCACTTAGATGTTGATACTTATGATCAAATATTGAAAAATATAGAATTTCCTTTAAAAATGAAAGGAATGGTTCCAGATGTTAGAAAATATTATGAGGATGAGTTTAAACTAGCCTTAGAAACCTTATAAATAAACATAAGCAACTTATAGCAAAGATGAGCATATGACTAGAAAAATTACAGTAAACTTAACTGATAAAATAGAAACTTGGCGTAATGCAACAAACACTATGTCTGGATATGTAGGTGAACCTGATAATCTCACTACAACTAATAAAACCGATTTGGTTCAAGCAATTAATGAGATTAAGGCAAGTTCTGGTTCAACTTACGTTACTACAGCATTAAGTCTTGTAGCAGGTGGTAACGGTAGTCATACTACATTGTCTTATGATTCCAATAGCGGTCTTTTTTCTTTTAATTGTAGTTCAATAAGTCCATCACATCTTGATCCGCTACCAGCAAGTGTAATTACTAGTGGTCAATTTACTACTACTAGAATTCCAAATCTACCAACAACTAAAATAACAACTGGAGTTTTTAATAAAGCAAGAATTCCTGTAATCCACAATCTGGATGGTCTTTTAAAAGATTCTCAAGTTGGGTTTACTACTTCACATGTTCCAGAAGGAAGCCCTAATCTATATTTTACAGATTCTAGAGCGCGTGGATCATTTAGTACCGATAGTGATATTACTCTTGATTCTAATGGTAAAATTGGCCTTACGTTATCAATGGCAACTCTAGCATCAATAAATAATTTTAATGCTTTGGGTGGAACTGGTGTTACTATTGGAAGTGGTGATTCTATATCTATTGGTCAAGAAGTTGATTCAACATCCAGTGTAATATTTAACACTATTAATTCAGGGGCTATAACATCTACTGGTGGAATTACAGCAACAACTGGAACATTTAGTGGCGCACTATCTGGTGCTTCAATTACTGGCGATATGATTGCAGATAGTTTTGAGGCAGATAGTGGTCTTTTAAATAATTTAATTATGACTCCTTTACAAGTAAAAAGACAAATATCCACAGACGTTTCTGGCAAACTAGTAAAAAAGTATGTAAGTTCTTATGTCGGAATTTCAAATTCTGGTCAAAATGTTTTCACTCATGGTTTAGGCGTAGAACCTGATATTATAACTTATAGACTTAAATGCATTACTGCACAGAATGGATATGATGTAAATGATATTATTGATATACATCCAAGTACAGACAATGACGGTCCAGAACAAGGGTTCGGTACAGTAGTAAATGCTACAAATGTAATTCTTAGAATTGCATCCAGTGGGCCAGGTATATATCAAGATAAGCATACTGGAGGGACTAGTGTATTAACAGCAACAAAATGGCAACTCCAAGTAAGAGCATTTATAATAGCATAGAAAGATAAACGATGGTCAAAATAGTAGATTTACCAACTGCCACAAGTAGTGATTTAGATAGTAATCTAAATTTTTTGGTAGTAACAGGAACCAATTTATCTGGTGGTTATGCTACCGCAAAAGTTACCTTGGCAAACTTAGAACAGCATTACAATAATACTGGGGCTTTGACAAGTAGCGGAGTTCAAGCACTTGTAGATTCAAATTATATTTACACTAAAATAAATAGTTCTACTCTAAATACTCTAACAAAACCTACTACTGTAGCATTTTCAAACATCACACTTAAACCAACTACATTAGCAGGTTATGGTATTAATGATGGTCTTAAAACAAGCGATTTACTTGATGAAGATGGGATGGCATCAAACAGTGCCATTCACGTACCATCTCAGCAATCAGTAAAAGCGTATGTAGACGCAAGTATTCTGACAAAAGATAATACTGATGAAATTACTGAAGGTTCAACAAACCTATATTATACAAACGCAAGAGTAACTACCCATGTTGATAGTGATTATATAGCGGCAAGAACAAGTGATATTACGAGTGCTGACCTTAATATGGGAAGTAATAATATTATCACAACTGGCAAATCTCTTTATGCAAATATGTATTCTACAGAAGGCGATCTTCCTTCAGCAGCAACTTATCATGGTATGTTTGCTCATGTGCATGGAACTGGTAAGGGATATTTTTCTCATGGGGGGGCGTGGCACAAATTAATTGATGAAACAAATCTATCAACTCAAGTTGATTCTGCGTATGTATTGGCAAGATCATCTGCTGGGGTTGACTCTTCTTTGATACTTAATACTATAACTGATCCAAAATATCTTAGGTCTGATGTACTAGATAATGGTCATTCGTTATCTCTCTCATCAACATTACATGCTGATGGTGCGATTACATCAAATGCTGATATTACAGCGTTTAATAGTGCATCTGATAGGAAATTGAAAGAAAATATTGAACGTATTGATAATGCTCTTGATAAAGTTGGTACATTGGCTGGATATACATTTAACTATAAAGGCAGAGAAGAAAAAATGTCTGGTCTTATGGCAGATGAGGTTGAAGCAGTACTTCCAGAAGTAGTGTATAATTTTGATGGTGATTTGAAAGCAATTCGTTATGGCAACATGATGGGTTTAATTATTGAAGCAATAAATGAGTTAAAGTCTGATATTGACGAATTGAAAGAAAAGATTAATTAATAATGCCAAATTCATTTAAACCCACAAACCTCCATTCTGACAGATATGGTTTTGATGGACAAAGTTCACTCAGTAAAACAAAACTTTGGGAAGTTTTTAAATCACTTCAAATAGGCTCGCCGCAATCACTAAGTAGTAATCTGGAAGCAGTTCCATTATCAAACTTTTATAGGGGTGGTAGTTTTGTTTCAGATTCAGATGGTAATATATTGACAAAAATTCCAACATCAGGAAAAATAGCCTTTAGCGATTTTAGAATAAAGCCATACTTTGATGTAGTATATCTTGGAAATCAAGTCTCTGATCAGAATTTTACCTATACTGTTCCTGAGAACTGTGGATTTTCGCATATGAAAATTTTTATTCAAGGCGCAGGTGCATCAGGTCATATTGGTCCTTGGGCTTGGTCTGGACGAAACAATGTGTCATCAAGTCTCATAACTGCACCTGGAGGTGGTAATGCCGGAGATTATGCGGAAACATTACCAGTTCCAGTAACTGGTGGTGATGTACTTACAATTCGGGCTGGTAAAGGTGGTGTTCCGCCAACCCCTAGTAGTGGAGAATGGGGATATCAAGGCGCGAATAATGCTCAAAGCGGTGGACAATCTTATGTTTATAAAAATGGAGTTAATGTTCTTCGCGTTACGGGCGGTCAAAAGTCAACAAACTACCACAGAGTTTCAGTTTTTGATAGCAATACTAGAAGTCTAGAAACTCAAAGTTTCTTTATATCTGGTTATGCTAATGGACCAGGTACTGGAAATAGAATGACGATATATGATAGTTCAAAATTAGCATTGCATTACGCTGGCGGTAGAGGCGGCACTGGTCGATTAGTAGGATGTTTTAATTCTAACGGAAGTACACTAAATGGTAGTCCAAGTTTTAACTATAATTCAAGTGAATATGCAGGTGGTGGTGCTCCTGGTTATTATAATGGGTCTGACGTACTAACCGATGGTGGGAATAGTGATATAAGAGGCAAGGGTTTAGGTTGGCGTGTGGCTTATCAAGATTGGATCACGGAAACCATCAGTTCCGGCGCGGGGGGGGTGGGGCCATATGGCGGCAGCAACGGCAGCGGCGGTCAAGGTTTTACTGAGATTTTTGCACGACATAACGGAAATATGGGATATGGTCATGGCGGCGGTGGTGGAAAAGGAGCATCAACAATGACGGTCCCTAACTCTGTTAAAGGTGGTCCTGGATTTGTGAGAATTATGTTTTATGATGAAAATGATACCTCGCATACTACAGGAATTACATATGATAGAACAAAAGCAAGATTTGCTGGATAGAAATACTGGAGAAAAAAAATGGCACAATCTGAAGATATTATGGTTGATCAAGGAAGTGATATAACACTTAGACTTGAATGTTTTGAAACTGATGGTAGTAAAAAAATATTTAAGAAACTTGATGCAAACAGTGGTGGAACTATTACACCGTATGCTGCAACTGGAAAAATAAAGAAATCATATTCAACAAGCGACTCTTCTGCGATCTCGTTTGAAACTTCATTTCTTGATCTTGATAATCCAAATGTTTTACAACTATCTCTTGCAAATACTATAACAGATACAATGAAAGCAGGAAGATATGTTTATGATGTTGAGTTGAGTTATCAAGATTCCGCCACCAACACAACAATAATTGAAAGAATACTTCAAGGGACACTCACTGTATCACCAAGCGTTAATTAAATTATGATTACCAAGAATATAAAAGTTGTCTCTTCAAACACTATACAAAAAAAGATTTTCATAGATAAAGTAGTTTCAAAACATAGTAAGGTCGGACTTACAGTTCAGCCTTATGGTTCTATATATCTACCGTCAATTATTAGTAAAAAAGAATTAATTAGGAGATCATCATGACTGATACTGTAAAAGTTGTTTCTACAAATACGGTTATTAAAAAAATTACCTTGGGTACTCCTGTTCCACAAATTGCTCAAATTGAAGTAGTTTCAGATATTGGGCAACTTGCAAATGTTGCAGGTAATGGTGCAGTGAATGGAGATGTGTTAGTTTTTAATGCGACAAGCGCACAATTTCAACCACAACTATTATTTGATAAACAAACTATTGATGCTGGCGAGGGGTTTTGATCTGTATAATTATATAAATACAAAAAGAAGTGTAAATTAAGGTTCAGATTTTATGCCAGCAACTATAAGAATAAAACGATCATCAAATGTTGATGCCCCATCAAATCTTAAAGTAGGTGAAATAGCGTATTCATATGCTGAAACATCCAAAAAACTTTTTATTGGTATAGGGCCAGAAGTAAATGTCACTGGTGATGCATCCAGAATTGCTACGATTGGTGGTGAATATTTTACATCACTTTTTCCAGATAATCCAGGAATAGCACAAGATGGTAGACTAGTATTACTAGATGACAGTCGCGGATTAGATTATCTAAAACTCCAAAGTCTTGTTGGCGATTCTGGTAGTTTTAATAATCTAAGTGTTGACAGTGCATATATTCGTTTTTTCAATGCAGACAGTGCGGTTATAAAAGGGCTTATTTCTGATTCCGCGCATATTACATTTTTGGAGGCAGACAGTGCCTATATTCATGATCTTCGTAGCGATTCTGCTTATATACAATTTGCCGATATTGACAGTTCCCATATTGACAACTTGCGTGTTGATAGTGCTTATATACGTCATTTTGATATGGATAGTGGACACATTGATAATGTTTCTATCGATTCTGCTCACATCAAATTTATGGATGTTGATAGTGGTCATGTTGATAATCTAACAATTGACAGTGCGTACATCAA